>FZPZ01000203.1_pt1 | contig 48567 bp, 46 predicted proteins | sample 1534811 | NCBI WGS metagenome assembly FZPZ01 (sample SAMEA104161953, study PRJEB21768) | metagenome | biome: subterrestrial habitat; feature: phreatic zone; material: underground water | place: France | collected 2016-06-01 | depth 60 m | reverse complement strand
TATTCCCTGCTCTTCCGCCTGTTTGAGCTGTTCGCCGTTGTAGTAGCCGCCGTCCGCTAAGCCTTTTAGCTTGGCTGAGTTGGGCATTTCTGCTGCTTGTCCTGGCATCGGTTTGAGCGTCTCTTGTGCTTGTCCTAGCATCGGCACAAGTTGCTGGCGGTCATTGCCGTCTTGGGTAACTTCGCTGACCACGATGAGCTTGTGTTTGCTGTCGACCGCAATTTGTACGTTATAACCCGCGACGGTTTTGCTGTTTTTCTTGAGGAGGCGGGCATCGGGGTCAATGCTGGAAATTTGGCTGTCGGGGCTGGCGGCGAGCTTTGCTTGTAGCGCACGTTTTTCGGCTTGTTTTTCTTTAAGTTGGGCTATCTTATCCGCCAGTTTGGCATCTTCAGGCGAGCTGCATAATCCTGCTTTATCGTCGAGGGTATCTTGTGCATCCATGCGTTGTTGGTAGGCTTCGATGCGTTTTTCGAGCGCGGCAATGGCGTTTTTAAGGTTGTTTTCGGTGTGAATATGCGCAGCCGAGGTATTGCCTTTAAAAAAACTGCCATCCACGGCGCATTCTTCTCCACCGAATAGGGCTAAACTTTTGCACAGCAACACGAAGTCTTTATTCACCTGCTTGAGTGCCGCAGCGTTATCACGGCGGAAGTCGGCAATGGTTTTGTAGCTTGGACGCAACGCTTCCACCAGCCAGATAACTTCCAGATTGCGCCAAGTCTCGCCTTCCAAGCGGCGGCTGGAATGGAAACGGTTGGTGTAGCCGTAAAGGTACAGTTTGAGCAGCATGGCGGGAGCATATGCAGGCTGTCCGCTACCGTGTCGCGCTACTGTATTGCCAAAACCCAAGGCGCACAAATCAAGCGTGTTCACATACGCGTCAATCGCCCGAACCGAATTGTGCTGCGACACATAATCTTCCACGCTAGGCGGCAACAACATCGCCGCACTGCGATGGCTGCCAGCTTTGTATTTTCTGGACATTTTGCTATAAGATTCATGTATATAACGGTGATTATTATACCAAAAACTGGGGAAGAGGTCTAGGGGATACTTTCACGGTCTCCCTAGCAAATACCATCCTGCTTTAATAATCTGTTGCAGCCTGAGCATCTGCGTGTCCGTGGGGGGCGGTGAGCCAATCTCTAGCAATTGGGCAAACCCCAAGATGGCATTGAGCGGCGTGCGCAGCTCATGGCTCATGCTGGACAGAAAATTGGATTTGGCAAGATTGGCTTTTTCAGCGATTAACTTGGCTATCTCCAATTGAGATTGGGTTGCGCGGAGTTGTTCGGCGAGTATTTGGGCTTCAACGGCGGTGACGACGAGGCGTTCATTCGCTTGCTGCAACAGTATTCTGTGGTCGTCGGTCGCAACCTGTCTGGTCTCGGTTGCCGCTTGGCTAGTCTTGGTTATCGCTTGACTCGCCTCGGTTGCTAATTGTCTGATCTCAGTGGCTGCTTGACTGGTTTTGGTTGCCGTCTGACTCACCTCGGTTGCTAATTGTCTGGTGTCAGTTGCCGCTTGTTTTATTTCTGTCGCGTGCGTTTTCCTGACACGCACACTCGCCGCCTGTCCAAGGTAAGCGGTTGATGGGGCATTGAGTCCGTCAGTTTCGTCTGACTGAGCAAGCTGATCGGGATTAGAAAATGTGGTCATTTTCAGTTTTGTTTATCACCCAAGCCGTTCATAGGATTTTCGTAGGTAAGGTATTATGTACAAGTAATTGGGTATTGAGTTGTTAGTCTCTAGTCTCTAGTCGTTAGTCGTTAGTCGTTAGTTTTTAGTTTGCGGAGTGAAAATTTTTTATTATCTATTTGAATATATTGTAAAAAATATAGTGTCGGACAGATTTCCACCATTAAACTAGCGACTAACGACTAACGACTAACAGCTTAAAATGCCCGAAAATTTATATACTGGTACTTAAAACAAAAGGGGCGTTTGTTCTTTTACGGAATAGGTCATGGTTCGTTGACCGTGGGGCGACCCGACATGATGCCCGTATAGTCAGACAAGGTATCGCCGATTATTATGCCTTCGTTGGTAATGTCATACAGGCGGATGTCTTTGCTGTGTTCACTGCCACGAACTTTGACCACCGAGAAGGCGCGTTTGAATTGCCCCTCAATTTCGACATAACGCTGCATGATGATCGCATCAGCCAGAAACGCACTGCCAAATTGACTGAAGCGCAAGTCGGTGTAGCGGTCTTCCAGCTCAGAAGTCATCAATACGGTCACGCCCATCCCCGTTAGTTTGGCTATCATGCGATACAACGACCCGCGAAAATCTTCACTAAATTCGGGAGCCAATGCCAGTTCAAACCCCGACAAAGAGTCAATGACCACCCGCTTTGCCTGCATTTGGTGAATCATGGTAATCAAGTCATGCAAGGTTTCATCAATCGACAAATCGAGTGAGCGGGTGTCGATGACCCCAACGCGTCCTGCATTGACCAAGGTTTGCAGCTGAGTACTCAGCAGTTGGTTAGGGCTTTTTTCAAAGGCGGCAATCACGCCAGACTCACCCCTGCGTACCCCTTCGGCGAGGAATTCTGTCGCCAAGATGGTTTTGCCCGAACCAGAAGGTCCTACCACGAGCAAAGAATATCCCACGGGGATACCGCCGCCTAACATGTCATCCAAACGGGGGATGCCCATGGGAATACGTGCTTCGCCGTTGATGAGTTTGCCTGCGGAGGACGGCATTTCACTTTGTTCAATAATCGCCCGTGGAAAGACCTGAATGCCCGCATCACTGATACGGAAGGTATGTAGCCCTGGGACTTGGGCTTGCCCGCGCATTTTGACCACCTGCATTTTGCGCACCATGGAGTTGCGCTGCAAGTTTTGCGATAGCCACAAAATGCCATCTGCGACGGTAAAGACAGGAGTGGATTCGGTTTCGGGTGTGAGGTATTCACCGATTAAAAAGGTGGTTGCCTGCCAACTGGTCATTTGCAGACCAAGTTGCTGCACAAAATTCTGTAAGTCGGACGCACCTTGTTCATTCTGCTTAGAGGACTGCACCACGGAGCGGAACGAGTCCACAAAAACCAGACTCGGTTCAAAGCTCTTTACTTCTTCGGCGATGCGTGACAATACTCGGTCAAAGTCGCCATCAATCAGCTCTGCGGATAGGTTGACGAAGCGAATCGACTCTTCCACTTTGTTGAAATCAAAAAAGGGAAACTGTTGCTGATAACGCAGCATCTTTAAAGCAGGCTCCCCTAGGACGGTAAAAAACAATGCCCGATTCTCTAAATTGACCAGTGAAAACATGATTTGATGCGCGAGGGTTGTTTTGCCGCTGCCAGGCGTACCCGCAATCAGGTTAAACGAGAATTCTGGCAAACCGCCACCCAGTAGATTATCCAGACCTGGTACGCCCGTTTTAAGACGGCGGATGTTGACCTTGTTACTCATTTTTGAACTCCTTCAAATGCCTTGACACATGGTTTACGTCGCAGGCTTGATGCGATGCGTCATTCTGGGGGGCGGTCAACTCCTCAGAACCCCAAGCCGAACGTAAAATACTGGTTGTTAATGCTTCGCCAATGAGGGACTCCAAGATGTCCGTAAACGTGATGAGTAACAGACTATTGGCGGCGCAGACTTGTGCTGGGGCTTGTGCTTCAAAACATTGTTTTAACGCCACAAAACGGGTGTCCGTCTGTGGTGAAGATGACGCAGCATCCAGCCAAGGGAAACTTGCTTGGGAGAGAAATAAACTTCTGGCATAAAGTGAATTAAATCCTCCTTCCCCAATGATGGAAATGATTTTTGTCGCCATGAGTTGCCATAAGTCGAGCGCAACCACAGCAACTTTATCGGTATGCTGTGCCATGAGGCGGTTGATTTTCTGGTGTCGCAGCGAATCGTTAGTTGCCATAAGAAAAACATCAAGAATCGGTCGAGGTTGCGACCTTGGTGGAATTGAGCCGACTTTTCAAACTGGGGGCAGTATAGAGCATTAACTTAAGTCACGTATGTCATATACCAACGACTAAATCCCCAACTATTTGTACGCAATTGCGGATTGATTAGTCATATATAATCTGATTGCAATTTTTGTACGGCAAAATCAAGTCTAGCGTCCTCGTATTTCACATAGAATTAAACATCCAAATGATCAGTAAATTTCGCAAACTCAGTATCAAGTGGAAAATATTCTTTCTGCCCGCGCTGCTATTCGGCCTAACGTTGACGGTGGGGTTTGCCTATTTCGCCTACCAAAGTTACTGGCTGAATGTCACCACCACCTTGAATGGACTGATGAATTTCGTCGATGCCAAACAGCAAGGGGTGATCCGTTTCATTGACCAAAATGAGAAGCTGGCGCGCCAGATGAGCAATCTGGTGGAACATGCCGATGCCAATGTGGTGCGCAGCCAATTTGCCAGTGTCGTGGCAACCGATGTGTTCAAGCTTGAAGAGCATCCTTTTAAAGAAGAGATCCTCGCAGGCAAACGCAAGATTCCCACTTGGACGGTGTATCGCGCCATTGATTATGTACAAGGCGGCATCATTCGCCTGTCTTCGGATCCCAAGCGCGAGGGGCGAGTATGGGATCACGCTATTGATCTCAAGTCTGGTTACTCTGACCCGTATTACGACGAAGAGGTGCCGATTATCACGTTTGCGGCACAAGTGCCACCTCGCCCACAAGAGGGCGGGGGGGAAGGTGGTACGGTGTATGTACATGCTGATGCGCGTATGTTGACCCATATCGTCAATGGTGAAATTGGCAATTTGGCGGGGGATATGGGCGCGTTTTATCTGGCGGGCGTGGGCAAGACCTTTGATTACTATATCGTGAACAAAGACAATCTCCTCATCACCGAGTCTCGTACCCGTCCCGCTCAATTCCTCAAGGGACAAGGCAGTGAAGCGCCTTGGCGCGCCACGATACAACAAGCAGGTGTGATTTGTAGCAGCAGCGGAGTGTATTTGACCAATGCGAAATGCACCACGGGCTGCCGCGAGACCATGGGGTTTTATACGGGCGTGAATGGCAGGGCTATGTTGGGCGCTTCTATGCCCTTCTACGATTCGCGCTGGACGATTGTGGTTGAGCAAGAATCCCGTGAAGTGCTAGACCCGATGTGGACGATGTTTGCCGAGCAATTGATGATATTGTTGCTGTTAAGTCTGGCTTCGACTTGGTTATATTTGCACTGGCAAAACCGCGTGATTGTGCATCCGCTGAAACATTTGCAACAAGCGATTGAAGAGGTGGAGCGCACCCAAGATTTCGGTCAGCAGATTGAGACAACGTCTGAGGATGAATTGGGCGAACTGGCGGGCGCGTTTAATCGTATGTCGCATAACTTAAATGCCAGCTATCAGCGTGATGCGCGTGAAAAATTAGTACAAGTACACAAGCTCAAGGATCTTCGTGAGCGGCTTTCTGTCATCAGTGAGCATATTGAGAAGGTGGCTTCGGGTGATTTGAGTCGTCGCTTGGATATCGCAGGGGATGATGATCTGGCGCGATTAGGCGAGAATCTCAATCGCATGACCGAACGCTTAGCCGTGGTTGCCTCCAGTACGACCGAGGGCATCAATTCCATTTATAGCGCGCTGGCGGAATTGCAGCATTCGATTCTCGCTCAGTCCTCTGGTGCTTCAGAACAAGCCGCCGCCGTGAATGAAACTACGGCAGCCCTAGAACAAATCAAAGGCATGGCAGCGCAAGCGATGCAGCGGGTGCAGGTGCTGGGCGAGACTGCTGAGCGTAGTCGGCGCGAAAGTGAGCTGGGTGGCGTGGCGGTAGAACAAGCCATTGCAGGGATGGCAGGGATTACGCATCGCATGGAAGGCATTGCCCAGACGATCTTGGCCCTGAGCGAACAGATTCAGCAAATCGGCGAAATCACAGGCGTGGTCACCAATTTGGCGCAACAATCCAAGATGCTGGCACTCAATGCCTCGATTGAAGCTGCCAAAGCGGGTGACGCGGGCAAAGGTTTTGCGGTGGTGGCAGCAGAAGTGCGCGAGTTAGCCGAACAATCGCAACAATCCACCGCCCAAGTGCAAAAAATCCTGCAAGACATCCGTCACGCCACCGACCGCGCCGTGATGGCAACCGAAGAAGGCAGTAAAGGCGTGGATGTGGGCATGTTGTCGGTGCAACGCAGCGGTGACGTGATGCGGCAACTGAATGAAGTGGTGCGAGAAACCACGATTGCCAGCCAGCAAATTACCGCCGTGGTGAAGCAACAGTTTATGGGGCTAGAACAAGTGACCAACGCCATGAAGGATATCAACAACGTGACCATGCAATTTGTCAGCAGCACCCAACAAAGCCAAGCATCTTCGGCGGGGATCAGTAAAGTAGCAGATCGTTTGCGTGACAGCGTCAGTATGTATAAGTTGTAAGTGCGAGTACATAAATTTTCGGGTATTTTAAGCCGCTAGTTGTTTAGTCTCACGCTAACGCGGTCAGTCATTAGTGCATTTCCAACACCACAAACGCGGTCACCATGCTGCGTTCGTCGCTAATCGACAAGTGGTGCGCGCTGATGCCGAGTTGGGCTAGGTACAGGCGTAAGGTGTCGTCAAAGTGCAGCATGGGTTTGCCTAATCCGTTGTGGATGATGCTGATGCGCGACAGGCTGACGGGGTGGCGCAGTCCGCTGCCGATGGCTTTGGCGAAGGCTTCTTTGGCAGCGAAACGTTTGGCGAGTAGGCGGGCGGGATGGGGGTGATTGTCTAAATCAGGCAGTTCTTGCGCGCTCAGAATTTTGGCGGCAAAACGTGCGCCGTGTTTTGCCCACAACGTTTCCATACGCGCCAATTCCACCAGGTCGGTGCCGATGCCGAAGATCATGACATACCTTTTTGCAGGCGAGGTGATTGAACGTAGGGGCGCGTTGCACGCGCCCAAGGGCGGATGCAATCCGCCCCTACGACGCTCCCTTCTCCCGCAAGCGGGAGAAGGGTTGGGGATGAGGGAGTTTGAGCTGTCATAATCGTATTTAGTACGCAACACCCCTCACCCTAACCCTCTCCCGCTTGCGGGAGAGGGAATTAAATACTTATGCTGCTAGGGGGAAGGCTGGGATGGGGGTTAAGAAAAAACGTGCGAATAAATTCGCACCTACGGTTTGGTTTATCGCTACAGCTTGGTTCACGCCAGCAATGCTTTCATCTTCCGCACTGCCGCATCCAATCCAATAAACAGCGATTCCGCAATCACCGCATGTCCGATATTCAACTCGACAATATGCGGAATGGCGACGATGTCTTGCACATTGTGGTAGTGCAAGCCATGCCCTGCGTTGACGTGTAAGCCCAATCCATGCGCGTGTTCGGCGGCGGCGCGGATGCGTTCGAGTTCGTGTAATCGGGCAGGGACGCTGTCGGCATCGGCGTATTTACCTGTGTGTAGTTCGATGACGGGCGCGCCTGCGCGGTGGGCAGCATCAATTTGTTTAGGGTCAGGGTCTATAAACAACGAGGTGCGAATGTCGGCTTCGGCGCAGCGGTGGCAGGCTGATTGGACCGCGTCGAAGTAGCGAATGATGTCCAAGCCGCCTTCGGTGGTGAGTTCTTCGCGTCGTTCTGGCACGAGGCAAATATCGTGTGGCTTGGTGCGCAGGGCGATTTTCAGCATGTCTTCGGTGACCGCGCATTCCAAATTCATCCGCGTTTGCAGCATCTCGCGCAGCACTTCGACATCGCGGTCTTGGATGTGGCGGCGGTCTTCGCGCAAGTGCAAGGTAATCGCGTCCGCGCCTGCCTCTTCGCAAATCAGGGCGGCGCGCACCACGTTGGGATAACGTGCGCCGCGTGCTTGGCGCAGGGTGGCGATGTGGTCTATGTTTAAGCCGAGTTTCATCATAATTTCTGTAAATCCTTAATCAATTCGCGGGTGTGTAATGCTTTGCCGCCGAGGTGGTGGTTGAGTAATTGGCGCATCAGTTGTTTACTCTGCTGCGCCGTGACAGGGTCGCTGTATTCGTCCGCCGCCATGTCTAATAAGGTTTTGCCGATCACGGGAATGCCGATGTGTGACGTGCCGCGCACCGCACCGTGTTCCGCCACAAAACGGTAATGCTGCGCGGACTCTATCGGCGCGCCGTGGTTGGCTTCGCGTTCTAACGGCAAGGCGTAGCCTAATGCTTGGAGCAAATGTTTTTCAAAACAGCGCAAGGTGGCGGCGTGGTCAGTCTCATGTGCTAAGCGGTAAATCGTGGCGCGATACACATCAAATAATTCGGGATGCGCATCGTCTTTTGCCAATAAATTCAACAGCAATTCGTTTAAATACCAGCCGCACAGCAACGCCGTGCCTTGCAAATACGGCTGCCCGCCTTGCCATTCCGCGCTATGCAGCGTGCGCACTTCGCCCTTGCCAAACCAGCTTAATAATACAGGCTGCAAGCTCATCAACACCCCGCGCAACGCGGACTTGGGTCGCCGCGCCCCCCGCGCCATGATAGCCAGCCGCCCATGCGCACGGCTAAACACGTCAATAATCAGACTGGTTTCGCTATAAGGATAGCTGTGCAACACGAAAGCAATTTCGTTTTGCTGTTTATTGTGCCGAATGGCGGTGGTCATCTGGTTGTTCGCGGATTGAAGGGGCTTATAAGTGGTTGTCTACACATAACTGGGTATTGAGTTGTTAGTCGCTAGTCGTTAGTTTTTAGCTGGCGGGGTAAAATGCCTTTCTCATCCACTTGAATATATTGTAAAAAAACATAGTATCTGGCAGCGTCCTAGTATTAACTAGCGACTAACAACTCAGATTATAAATTATCGTCGATAAGTTGCTAGTCGTTAAGTGGTTGCGTACAAATAATTGGGTATTGAGTTGTTAGTCGTTAGTTTTTAGTTGGCGGAGTGAAAGGTTTTGGCTCTATGTGAATCATAGTGGGTCATCATGGCACAAATGAGCAATCTCCCTCCCCTTCAAGGGGTGGGTAGGGGTGGGGATGGGGTGTAACCGCCGCGCTCTGTAAAGCTATCCAGATACGGATGTTGGCGTGCCAGCGAGTTGCCGACTGCGTAGTCGTTGCCATAATCGTATTTCCGCATCGGTCATCTGTTTGCCGATGATCGTGTTCTACCCCATCCCCACCCCAGCCCTCCCCTTGAAGGGGAGGGGGTCTTACTTCACCCACTGTAAATCACATAGAACCAAGGGTTTTTCTCATCCGCTTGAATATATTGTAAAAAATATAGCATCAAGCAGATTCACCGCATTAACTAGCGACTCATAACGAACGACTAACAGCTTAAAATACCCGAAAATTTAGGCGCGAGTGCTTAGTTTCCAAAATGAACCAGCGGCACGGACTTATTCGGTCTTGTCGTCAAATCGAATCGCATTGCGTCCAGCGGCTTTGGCAAGATACATCGCGGCATCGGCGCGCGTCAGTAGACTCTCTTGGTCTCCTTGGTGGTTGATAAACACCATCACGCCAATACTCACCGTACAGCGATGCACGAATCTCTTCTCTGGCTGACCTGCTTGGCGAACCGTCAGCCAATAGGGTTCGGATAAGGTCAGACGGATTTTTTCGGCGACGATAGTTGCTTGGGCATTGGATTCGGCTTTTTCGCTTGCCAGCTCACTGATCATCACCACAAACTCATCGCCGCCAAAGCGTGCCACCGTGTCCATCTCACGCACGCAACGCTTCAATCGGGCGGCCACTTCCACCAAGAGCAAATCCCCAACCACATGCCCATGCGTATCATTTAACGACTTGAAATTATCCAAATCCAAAAACATCACGGCACTGTAATAGCCTTTGCGTTTGCCAGCGGAGCTGGCTTGACTTAAGCGGTCATTGAATAAACGACGATTCGCCAGCTGGGTGAGCGGGTCATAGAACGCTAATTGGTGCACTTGATCTTCCAGTATTTTTTGCTCGGTAATGTCGCGACTGATGCCAAACAAACCGACCACTTTGCCCTCTGCATCCAACAATGGCCACTTGCTGGTGCTCACCCAGCCTCGTTTGCCTGCGGCATCATAGTAGGGGCTGGTTTTGTTCAACAAGGGTTTGCCTGTTTGAAAAATAGGCAATTCCTCTTCGGTGTAAATTTTGGCGGTTTCTTCGGGAAAAACGTCCCTGTCATGCTTGCCTATCATATCCCGCCAGCTGGTGTGACCCGTGATATTCGCCATAATTTGGCTACAAAACCGAATACGACTGTCGCGGTCTTTGAAGTAAATAAAATCACTGGTGTTTTCCAAAAATGCCACAAAATCACGGTTCAATTCACTGATTTTCGCTTCAATAAATTTACGTTTTGTGATGTCTTCGGTGATACCCATCACCTTAATAACCTTATCAAAACTATCCTTGAGCGGAACAAAACACGACTGAAATACAGCACCGCATGAGCCACTGGCCTTGAATTCAAAGCGACTCGATTCATTGGTATAAGCTCGTGCCAATAAGGTGCCAATACGCGCCCTGTCTGTCTCACAGACCGCATCCAGATAGTACTTGCCGCGTATCTCACTTTCAGCATTCACCCCCATCATGCGTAAACCCGCTTGATTCATGGAGATAAGTCTGCCTGCCAAGTTGATTTCGTGGATACAAAGAGGCGAGTTTTCAACCAAGGAACGGTAACGCGTTTCACTTTCGCGCAACGCATTTTCCGCCAGTTTATGTGCGGTAATGTCTTGATAAAATCCCAAAATCCCCATGATCTGGTTGTCGGCATCCCGTAGTGGCACCTTGGAGGTGCGTAACCAGATCATGTTGCCGTCGGGGGTGGTTTGAGGTTCTTCAAAAGCCAGCTTGGGAATCCCTGATGCCATGGTGGCTTGATCGTCGGCACGGTAGCGTTCCGCTTGCGCTCGCCATGCCATGTCAAAATCGGTTTTGCCAATCAATTCATCAGGGCGGCTGCGTCCCGCATCGTGGGCAAAACGGGTATTGCACCCCAGATAGCGCGACTCCAGATCCTTCCAAAATATGCTGGCAGGTAAGTTTTCCATAATGCCTTGGAGCAAATTGGTCAATTTCCAGAGCGTACTTTCCACCTGTTTGTGTTCGCTGATTTCTGCTTTGAGTTGCAGGGTAAAGGTCTGAAGCTCGTCCGTCATGGTATTGATGGACTGGGCGAGTTCGGAGAATTCATCTGATTTTTCAGTTTGAATACGATAACTCAGATCACCGCCCGCAATGATTTTTGCACCATCGTGCAGCGGCAAGAGTCCCCTGCGGATCAGTCCACGGAGCTGCATAGAACTTAGGATGGTGACGAGGGCGAGCGTGAGTGCGAACCATCCTACGATGAAAATTAAATGTTGATAGCGGTACTCAACCCGTTCTGCGGTCGCCTCCTCTAATGCCATGACCAAATGATGCACCTCGCTAGTTTTGAGCAACAGTTGGCTGTACAGCCTTTTATCTAGCTCTTCATAGACTTCGTGGTTGTGGGCAGCGGGTGTCACCCCCTCGGCATTGCTGACGATGCGCTCGAAAATCAGCGCGACTTCTTCAATGCGGTGGTGTAGTCGTTCCAATGTTTGTTGATCTTTTACCTGTTGGAACTGCGCTTTTGCCTGACGCAATAAGGCATCGGCGGCGAGCTTATTGTGTTCCCATTGCGTACGCAGTCGGTCTTCGCGATAGAGAAAATACTGATCGCTGAATGCGGCGCGCTCAAAAAAATTCACCTCAATCGCATGGCTGAGCGTGTAGTCGTTTTTGGCGAGCTTAAATTCCGCCACTGACCAAACAAGGATGGGCAGTAGCACGATGAGTGCGGCGGCGGTGGTCGCTGAAATAAGGGCTAATTGTTTGGTGATGCGCATGGTCGCTTAGGGCTGCATGTTAACGGCTTCAGGTTTAACCGCCCTGAGGCTATCGGTATGAATAAAGTGCGCATAGTTGGGCATGGTCGCCTGCTCGGTTAGCTTGTTTTTAATCGCCCACCTGGCTTCATCCTCCAAGGTAATGAGCAAGGTTTGATCCAATACCACGCGGTAATTAAACGCATTCCACACCTGATGAATGAGACGCTGCTCTATTTTGGTGGCGGCAGACATGATGACCTGGGCGGCTTCTGGATACTGCGCCACGAAATCCTCCGCCTTAATCAAGGCACGAAGAAAGCGTTTAACCGTCTCTGGATGTTGTTTCACAAAATCTTGCCGTGCCGCGATATTGAAGGTTTCGGTATAGATTGCTTGATCGTAAATCATCGTGACATGGGGATAAAGTGCTCGCTCAATCAAGGTCAGCGGATAATTCCACGTAGAAACAGCATCAACCCGCTTCGCCATCATCGCCTCTTGCATCTCTTCAGGTTTTAGCGGAACAGCTTGAATTTCCTGACGGCCAAGACCATTTGCAGTCAGCAGTGAATCCAGAAAAAAATCCGAGGTGGTGCCAGGCGTAAATCCAATACGCTTGCCCTTCAGGTCGCGGGCAGCTTGGATCTTGGCATCTGCTCTTGCTACGACCGCATTATTTAACGAGCTGGCTTCGATATTGGCAATCACAAAAATCTTTTCGCCCTTCAGCACACTGAACATCACGGGGGTTTCTGCAACGGTGGCAAAATCAGCTTGACGATCAAGTACAGATTGCAACGCGGCCTTGCCATAAGTGTGCATCAGCGGTTGCACCTCCAGCCCTTCTTCCGCGAAATAGCCTTTTGCCACGGCAACGTGAAGCAAGGTACTTTGCGGTTGATACGTATAAGCCACCGTGATTTTTTGCACGGGTATCGCAGGGGGCAAGGGAGGTTCTTGACATCCCATCAGCATCACTGACACGATGCAAATAAAGGCGAAGTGTTTTTTGAACATGATGACTCGCTTCCGTTGAACGATTGCAAAGAGATTACACTGACATCATGGCATTTAACGTGCATTTTGCAAAATTTCAGCTTAGCAATGTCGCAATGCTCAAAATTTAGCGACCCAATACACCACCATAGTTGAGATTTAACCATCGCTATCTGCACAATCTTATTTCCTTTTCCTTGCGAATCACAAGTTAGTAGGGTGGATAAGCGCAGCACATCCACCATTATTTTATAATCAATTCAGGTGGATGCGCGCAGCTTATCCACCCTACAGCTCTAAACGCTCCTACGTTCCCCGATTTTTGGTTAAATTTCAATGTGTTAAAAGTTGTGTAGATGCTGATGCGGCTTAACCCACGCGTCGGTATGACGATGGTGACGCGCATTGCTGCATTTACTCACTTTGTGATGGCACAGTAGGAAGCAAAGTCATACTGGGGGCGGATTTTGGATCGCTCGTCAACCAATCCAAGCCCATGCCTACCGCAGAGGCCAGCACCGAAGCCAGTACGATCACTAAAATCCGCCGCGTCATGCCTGCTGCGATCTCTTGTTCATTGAGATAACGGTTGAGGTACCAAGCGGCGACAAAAAACGCGAGTGTAGAAATAATAATGCTTAACATGACCGACAACTCCTATCAAAAAGTCCTGTGATACTACGCACAACGTGTTTTATTGTCGAATTGCAGCTTCACCCGTGCCAAATGGATGCCCACCCGCCCTTTAATACCGATAAATTCTTGCTGAACACGGGGAAATTGGCTACTTTTGAGTTAAAATGAAACTCCCATTGAGCACACCCTGAGCATCTGCGCGAGGGTGATTTTTAGGTTCTAATGGACTATCCAAGTTAAACGGCGGCGTGTCCGCCGTCTGTCTTTACAGAGGTTTTTATGTCGCATGTGATGAATACTTACGCTCGTCTTCCCGTGGCTTTTGTGCGCGGCGCAGGGTCTTGGCTTTGGGATGCTGAAGGCAAACGCTATTTAGACGGTTTGGCGGGCATTGCCGTTAATACCTTGGGACACGCCCATCCGCGCTTAACCGCCGCACTGACCCAACAAATCAACACCTTGATTCATTGCTCCAATGTGTATCAAGTCAATGGACAGGAACAACTGGCGGACAAGTTGTGTGCCTTGAGTGCGATGGACGAGGTGTTTTTCAGCAATTCGGGGGCGGAAGCCAATGAAGCGGCGATTAAACTGGCGCGGATGTTTGGTCATAAACGCGGTATTGATGCGCCCGCCATTATCGTGATGGAAAAATCCTTCCACGGGCGGACGATGGCAACCTTGTCTGCGACGGGTAATTACAAAATCCAAGCGGGTTTTGAACCCTTGGTCAGCGGTTTTGTGCGCGTGCCGTACAACGATTTGGATGCGATTCGTCACCTTGCCGAACATCACAACAACATCGTCGCCGTGCTGGTTGAACCCATGCAAGGCGAAGGCGGCATCCGCACGCTTGATGCCGATTATTTGCCCCAATTGCGCGAACTTTGCGATGCGCAAAACTGGCTGTTGATGCTGGACGAAGTGCAAAGCGGCATTGGTCGGACAGGTAAATGGTTTGCCCATCAACACGCAGGCATTGTGCCTGACGTGATGACCTTGGCAAAAGGCTTGGGGTCGGGCGTGCCTATCGGCGCGTGTTTAACCGCAGGCAAAGCCACGGGGACATTCCAACCAGGTAATCACGGCTCAACGTTTGGCGGCAATCCTTTGGCGTGTGCTGCTGGCATCACCACCCTAGAAGTCATGGAGCAAGATAATCTGCTTGCCCATGCTGACACGCTAGGGAAATTTATCCGTGACGGTTTGGCGCAGCAATTACAAGGCGTGGCGGGCGTGGTGGAGATACGCGGTCAAGGCTTGATGATCGGCGTGGAACTCGCAAAACCGTGCGGTGAGTTAGTCAAATTGGCATTAGCCAAAGGCTTGCTAATTAACGTGACCGCTGATTCTGTCGTGCGTTTATTGCCCCCGCTGACCATGACGACAGCCGAAGCACAACAACTATTGGATATTCTCTGCCTATTGATTCAAGAATTTTTGCAATCTTGATTGGAACTCACCATGTCAACTCGCCCGCCCGTTAAGCACTTCCTACAATTCAAAGACTTAAATCGTGACGAACTGGAATATCTGTTTGAACGCACCCGCCAAATTAAGACCAAATTTAAGTCTTATCAACAGTATTGGCCGTTGCAAGATCGCACGCTGGCGATGATTTTTGAAAAAAATTCCACCCGCACGCGACTGTCTTTTGAGGCAGGCATACAACAACTGGGCGGTTCGGCGATTTTTCTTTCTACCCGCGACACCCAATTAGGGCGCGGCGAACCTGTGGAAGATGCGGGCGAAGTCATTTCGCGCATGGTGGATTTGGTGATGATCCGCACCTTTGAGCAATCCATTATCGAACGCTTCGCCGCCCATTCGCGTGTGCCTGTGATTAACGGGCTGACCAACGAATATCATCCTTGCCAAATTCTCGCCGACATTTACACCTTTATCGAACAGCGCGGCTGCATCAAAGGCAAAACCGTGGCGTGGATCGGTGATTCCAACAATATGTGCAACACCTGGCTGCAAGCGGCGGAAATTTTGGATTTTAACGTCCATGTGTCCACCCCCCCAGGCTACGAAGTTGAATCCGAACGGGCAGGCTTGTACGGGCATGAACATTACGAAGAATTTCCCGACCCGATGGACGCAGCACGCGGCGCGGATTTGGTGACCACCGATGTGTGGACTTCGATGGGGTTTGAAGCCGAAAACGAAGAACGCCTGAAAGACTTCGCCGATTGGCAAGTCGATGCCGACATGATGCGCGTCGCCGCACCCGATGCTTTGTTTATGCACTGCCTCCCCGCCCATCGCGGCGAAGAAGTCAGCGCGGAAGTCATCGACGGCGCACAATCCGTGGTCTGGGACGAAGCTGAAAATAGATTACACGTCCAAAAAGCATTGATGGAATATTTGTTGCTGGGGAAAATTGTTTAAATAATCCGTGCGTTATTCCCTCCCCCTAGCAGGGGGAGGGTTAGGGTGGGGGTAGGAATGGTCTAATTGTGGCGAACCTTTCAACCCCCATCCCCGCCTTCCCCCTGCTAGGGGGAAGGAGCGCACAACTAATCCGCATAAAGACACAAAAAATTAACACTATCAGGAACTTACCATGAGCGACATCAAAAAAGTCGTCCTCGCCTATTCGGGCGGTTTGGACACCTCCGTTATTCTTAAATGGCTGCAAGACACTTACCAATGTGAAGTGGTCACTTTCACCGCTGACTTAGGTCAAGGCGAAGAACTCGAACCCGCGCGCCAAAAAGCCTTGCAATTTGGCATCACGCCTGAAAACATTTTTATCGACGACGTGCGTGAAGAATTTGTGCGCGATTTTGTCTTCCCGATGTTCCGCGCCAATACCGTGTATGAAGGCGAATACTTGTTGGGTACGTCCATCGCCCGCCCGCTGATCGCCAAACGCTTGATCGAAATCGCCAATCAAACAGGCGCGCAAGCCATTTCCCACGGCGCGACAGGCAAAGGCAATGACCAAGTGCGTTTTGAATTAGGGGCTTATGCCTTGAATCCCAACATTAAAATCATCGCGCCTTGGCGTGAATGGGATTTATTGAGCCGCGAAAAATTGATGGCGTATGCGGAACAGCACAATATCCCCGTGGATATGAAACACAAACAAGGCGGTTCGCCGTATTCCATGGACGCGAATTTGTTGCATATCAGCTACGAAGGTCGTCATCTGGAAAACCCAGCAGCGGAAGCCGAAGAATCCATGTGGCGTTGGAGCGTTTCACCTGAAGCCGCACCCGATGCGGCGGAATACTTGGACATCGAATTTGCGCAAGGTGACATCGTGGCATTGAATGGCGTGGCATTGTCGCCCGCACAAGTGTTGACCCAGTTGAACCAATTGGGCGGCAAACATGGCATCGGTCGCTTAGACTTGGTGGAAAACCGCTATGTCGGCATGAAATCACGCGGTTGCTACGAAACCCCTGGCGGCACGATTATCTTGAAAGCCCACCGCGCCATTGAATCCATCACCTTAGACCGCGAAGTCGCGCATCTGAAAGATGATTTGATGCCCCGCTACGCGGCTATGATTTACAACGGCTACTGGTGGAGTCCAGAACGCGTTGCCCTGCAAACCTTGATTGACCACACCCAAGCCGTCGTGAATGGCTGGGTGCGCGTCAAACTGTACAAAGGCAATGTCATCGTGGTCGGTCGCGATTCCAAAACCAATTCCCTGTTCGACAGCAGCATCGCCACCTTTGAGGATGACAAAGGCGCGTATGACCAAAAAGACGCGGCAGGCTTTATCAAATTAAATGCTTTGCGGATGCGCATTGCGGCGAATTTGAAAAACAAAAATAGTTAATCCCCGTCGGTCGGGTTTCACCGACCTGCACACTTTAGGAGAAGCACCATGATTTACGAACTCAGCGGCGATATTTTATTAAGCGGTGCCAAAGCGATTGCGCAAGGCGTTGCCCCCAACGATGATTTTCATGCAGGTTTAGCGTTGCAATTACGCGAAAAAATGCCCGCACTGTACAAAGATTTCCGTCATTTCTGCCAAACCACCCACCCCAAAGCGGGTGGGTTGTGGACTTGGATGAGCGCGGATGGGCATTACATTGTCAATTTATTCACCCAAGAAGCGGCTTACGAACACGGTAGCAAACCAGGGCTCGCATCGGTGAGCAACGTCAACCACGTGTTGCACGCTTTGCGCGTGTTGATTCAAAAAGAACAAATCGCCAGCGTGGCACTGCCGCGTTTGGCTTGTGGTGTGGGCGGGCTGGACTGGAATGAGGTATTACCTTTAATCGAAAAGCACTTAGGTGATCTGGGCATCCCCGTGTATCTCTATAGCACTTACCACAAAGGTGTCAAAGCAGTCGAAGTGGCTTAACCTCCTCACACTCCTTCCCCCTAGCAGGGGGAAGGCTGGGATGGGGGTTGAAAGTTTGCATCCGTGCGACGATTTCAACCCCCACCCTAACCCTCCCCCTGCTAGGGGGAGGGAATAAGTGCGATGGATGAAGGGGCTAGAAAAATCAACAAACCTCAAGGAAATCAATATGTCTCAATTCGATAACGTCAGTGTCGTCAAAAAAGCCAATGTATTTTTTGATGGTAAATGTGTTTCTCACTCCGTGTTATTTGCCGATGGCACACGTAAAACCGTCGGCGTTATTTTGCCTGCCACGCTGACTTTTAATGTCGGCGTACCTGAAGTCATGGAAATCGTGGCGGGTACTTGCCAAGTCAAAATTGGCGAGGCAACTGAATTCACGACGTACCCCGCAGGCACACAATTCTCCGTTGCCGAAAATAGCAGCTTCGTCATTCAATGCGATGACGCGGTGCATTACGTTTGTAGTTTTGGTTAAACAACTCACGGGCGTAGGTCGGGATTTATCCCGACTGTCGGGTTGAAACCCGACCTACGTCTTATTTTTAGGAACTTATCATGCCCTCTTTCGACATCGTTTCCGAAGTAGATAAAACCGAAGTCAAAAATGCGGTTGAACAAACCAACAAAGAAGTCGGCACGCGCTTTGACTTTAAAGGTTCGGATGCCCGCGTGGAACAAGTTGAATTGAAACTCACCGTTCATGCGGACAATGAATTTCAGCTCGACCAAGTGCAAGACATTCTCAACGGCAAACTCGCCAAGCGTAATGTGGATATTAAGTGCTTAGAAATCAGCGAAAAAGTTGAAAAAGTCAGCGGCAACAAGGTCAAACGCGGCTGTGAAGTCAAAGTCGGGATTGAAATTGAACTGGCGAAGCAAATCGTCAAACACCTCAAAGACAGCAAAATGAAGGTGCAAGCCAGTATCCAAGGCGACACCGTGCGGGTCACGGGCAAAAACCGCGATGATTTGCAAACCGCCATTGCGTTTGTCAAAAAAACCATCACTGACTTCCCGCTGCAATATCAAAATTTCCGCGATTAACATGCCCAACACCCTCACCGCGTGCATCGAATTCTCGTTTAAAGGCGAAGATTTTCGCTATGCCGCGCCGTTGGATTTAGACGCGCTGCTGTTGCAATACGAGCAATTCCCCGCCATCGCCCCGCTGCTTGCTAAAATCCACCACGTTGATACTTACTCCTATCTGTATGAAGTGATGGCAGAATCTGACGTGACCTTTAGCGACGCAGAAGGCATCGCGGCGGAATTCGTCCATGGCAGCGAATTTGATGCGCAAGGGCTTGCCGCGCAGTGGGCGGAGCTAAAAGTATTGATTCCCCTACAAAAAATCGCGCAGCAAACCATGGGGATTGCCGATTTAAAAGCCCATCCCGATTTGCTGACCGCGCTGAAATTAGCGTATCAACAAGGGCAAAAAGCATGAGTGATGCCGCCGTAGGTCGAGTTTCAACCCGACAATCCCCCAGTGCGTTAGTCCTTTTCGCCGAAGGCAGCGAAGAATTAGAAGCAATCACCATCGTCAATATCCTGCGCCGTGGCGGTGTGCATACCACTTTGGCAGGCTTAACCGACGGCGCATTACGCGGTAGTCGCGGCATCGTCATCGTGCCAGACACCACGCTGGACGCGGTGTTCAATCAAGATTTTGACCTCGTGGTGTTACCTGGTGGGCAACCTGGCACGCGCAATCTCAAAGCCGATGCGCGGGTATTGCAACTGCTGCAACGCTTTGCCGCCCAAGGAAAATTCGTCGCCGCCATCTGCGCCGCGCCTTCCGTATTAGCCGAAGCGGGTTTATTAAACGGCAAGCAAGCCACGTGCTATCCCTGTTGTTTAGAAGATTATCCGCAAGTTCAGGTACAAACCAGCGCGCTGGTCGAAGACGGCAAACTCATCACCTCACGCGGTCCTGGCACGGCGATGGACTTTGCGCTATTGCTAGTAGAAAGATTGACCAACGCATCAACCAGACAAACTGTAGCAGCCGCCTTGGTGCGGTGATTGACATCAAAGCTGGATGCGCAAACTCCCCTCGCCCGTTTACGGGAGAGGGGGCGGGGGAGAGGGCGCGGGGGAGAGGGCGTGCACCCACCAATCAACCCAAAAGCCCCTCTCCCTAACCCTCTCCCGCAAGCGGGCGAGGGACACGAAACCTACCCCCCTCTCCCACTTGTGGGAGAGGGGCAGGGGGAGAGGGAATCATGTCCGTAGGGTGGATAAGCGTCAGCGCATCCACCTGATTATTCAACTCATTTAAGGAATCCGCCATGACACGCCGTACTGTTGCGACCACCCCATTTAATGACCAAAAACCTGGCACATCAGGTTTGCGTAAGCGTGTGCCTGTTTTTCAGCAAGCAAATTATTTAGAAAACTTCGTTCAATCCATTTTTGACAGTATCCAAGCCCCTGCGGGTTCAACCTTGGTGCTGGGCGGTGACGGACGGTATTACAACCGCGAAGCGATTCAGATTATTTTAAAAATGGCGGCGGCAAATGGTTATGCTCGCGTGTTGGTGGGACAAGGCGGCATCCTTTCCACCCCCGCTGCGTCATGCGTGATTCGCAAATACCAAACCTACGGCGGCATCATCCTGTCTGCCAGCCATAATCCTGGCGGCGTAGATGGCGATTTCGGCATCAAATACAACGGCACAAACGGCGGCCCCGCGACCGAAACCGTCACAGAAGCAATTTTTGCCCTGACCAAACAAATCAGCCAATACCGCATTTGGGACGCAGCGGATGTGGATCTTGATGTTATCGGCACGACCCAACTCGGCTCTATGCAAGTGGAAGTCATCAATGCCGTCAATGACTATGCCGAACTGATGGAGACTTTGTTTGATTTCAATCAATTACGCGCCTTGTTGAGCGGCGGCTTCCGCATCCAATTCGATGCCATGCACGCCGTCACAGGTCCGTATGCGCAAGAGATTTTCGTCAATCGTTTAGGCGCGCCAGCCAGTAGCGTGATGAACGCTGTGCCATTGCCTGACTTTGGACAAGGTCACCCTGACCCTAATTTGACCTATGCGCATGAGCTGGTTGAAATTGTCTATGGAGAAAATGCGCCTGATTTTGGCGCAGCTTCGGATGGCGACGGCGACCGCAATATGATTTTGGGCAAAGTTTTTTTTGTGACACCCTCCGACAGCTTGGCGGTGCTTGCCGCCAACGCCACCCGCGTGCCAGGTTACAAAAACGGTTTGGCGGGCATTGCCCGTTCCATGCCCACCAGCGCGGCAGCGGATCGCGTCGCCGCCGATTTAGGCATCCCTTGTTTTGAAACCCCGACGGGCTGGAAATTCTTCGGCAATTTGATGGATGCAGGCAAAGTGACGCTGTGCGGCGAAGAAAGTTTTGGCACAGGTTCTGACCACATCCGCGAAAAAGACGGCTTGTGGGCGGTGTTGTTCTGGCTGAACGTAGTCGCCGCGCGCAACGAATCCGTGGAAGCCATCGTCCGCGCCCACTGGGCAAAATACGGGCGTAACGTGTATTCCCGCCACGACTACGAAGCGATTCCCACCGAAGCCGCCAACCAAGTTATCCAGAAGATTTACGCCCAATTCACTGAATTAGCGGGTAAAACTTTCGGTCGCTACACCGTCGCCACCGCCGACGACTTCAGCTACACCGACCCCGTCGATGGCAGCTTCAGCAGCAAACAAGGCATCCGCATCCTATTCACCGACGGCTCGCGCATCATCTTCCGCCTGTCAGGCACAGGCACAGAGGGCGCAACCATCCGCATCTACCTCGAATCCTACGAACCCGATGTCACCCAACACCATTTGGACGCACAAGACGCATTGTCTGAATTGATCGCGATTGCGTTGGAATTGTCGGATTTGTGTGGATTGACGGGGCGGGAAATGCCGACGGTGATTACTTGAGAGCCGTGAAACTGAAAAAGTGAAAGGTGAAACGTGGGCTGGGTGGTGCGAGACGTTCACCACTTGCCCTGTCGTAAAGGTTTTGAAAAAATTGGTTTTATACTTTACTTAAATACTGGGACGCATTAAATGAGAGAGCTAACAGAACAAGAGATACAAATTGCACAGGAACGTATTGATAGTCTATCCAGCGAACAGCCATATGAGATAAGTCAGATTTATGGCAATTTATGGAGCGAAATCACCAACAAAGTCACTTTTGGGCAGGCTTTTTCCAGTGCCGTTCGTGAGGAAAAACTTCTCCGCATAAGGAGTGCTGGTAAAAGAAAAGCAAATAATCATCAACTCTACGAAGTGAACAAGAATGAGCAAGATGGAATATCAACAGAAAAAACAGCCCTTATTGGTTTGAGAGTTAATAACTTCACTGTTTTTCGTAAGGCTGAATTTAACTTCTCACCGAACCTTAATGTAATTGTCGGTGAAAATAGCAGCGGAAAATCACACATATTGAAGCTCATTTATTCATTGATTGCGACCAGTTCAAAAATGGGACGCAAACAAATCGCTCCACTTCCGAGCAAACTTTATCTGGAAAAAGAAGGCTATGCTGACAAACTATCGGGTGTATTTCGCTTTGAATCGTTGGGACGTTTAGCTAATCGCCAGCATGGACAGGGACGTTGTGAAGTTGCGTTAGATTTTCAGGATAGCGCACTGAATACTGCAATTAGTTTTACTGGGAAGGCTCAAACGGGTGTGCAAGTGGATCAGCTCCCTACGCGCTGGGATAGGCATATCCCCGTGTATTTTCCAACAAGAGAATTATTGACCATTTATCCTGGCTTTGTGTCTATGTATGATACCTATCATCTGACATTTGAAGAAACGTGGTATGACACTTGTCTGCAATTGGGTGGATTGGTTTTGAAGGGGCAACGAGAAGCGCAAGCCGCAACGCTGATTGATCCTATTGAGGCAGCATTAGGCGGGAAATTGATATTAGATAACAATAATGGACGTTTCTATCTGAATACGCCGAATTTAGGACGAGTTGAAATGCCTTTGCTTGCCGAAGGTTTACGTAAACTTGCCATGCTTGCACGCTTAATTGCGACAGGTGCGATACAGGAAAAAAGCTATTTATTTTGGGACGAACCCGAAGCTAATTTGAACCCGCACTTAATCAAGCTGGCGGCGGAGGTGATTTATAAATTAAGCCTAGGCGGGGTTCAAGTTTTTATTGCGACGCATAGTTTGTTTTTGCTGCGCGAATTAGAAATTTTAATGGCATCCTCAAAAACCAAGCCGAGCGCACGATTTTTTGGCTTGCACGTTTCGGATGAAGGGGTTTTGGTCGCGCAAGGCGATAGCATGGACGATATTGGTGACATTACCGCGTTGGAAGAAAGTTTGCAGCAGTCCGATCGTTATTTGGCAATGGAAGGCTAAAATGACCTCGCTTAAAGTTGAAAATTTGCTATTTAACTTCCCAGAAAACTGGCAACCGTTACCGCAAAAATATGATGACAGTGTTTTTTATCGCAATCAATTCACCAAGCAACAGGATGGTATTAAAGCGGTTGACCTCGTGGCAATTTCGCCTGAAAAAACAGCTTATCTGATTGAAGTAAAAGATTATCGCCATCCCGAAACAACCAAACCTTCTGCACTCTCACAAGCACTGACGAATAAAGTATTGAATACGCTCGCCGCATTATTGCCCACCCGATTAAATGCCAGTATTGAAACGGAAAAACAATTGGCAACGGCAATTTTGGAATGTAATTCATTGCGCGTGGTATTTCATATTGAACAGCCGAAAGCGCACCATCCGAAGGTTGATCTTGCAGACCTTAAACAAAAATTAAAACGCTCACTAAAAGCGATTGATCCACATTTCAAAATTGTCTCAGCGGATAAAATGCAAAGCCTGCCTTGGACGGTGATGTAGTCAATGCACGCCCGCTAAAGTTTAGTGATTACAAAAGTAAATCATCAACCCAAAACTAATATGAATACTCAACTCAAAACACTATTCTCTAGCCGTTCCTTTTTAAACGATCTCGTCGATTTGGCGGTCGATGCAGGTCGAGCCATCATGGAGATTTATCAGGGTGATCACATTGAGGTAACGGGCAAGGCGGATGATTCTCCTTTGACGCTTGCCGATTTGGCATCGCATCGTGTGATTGTGGCGGGATTGCACAAGCTTACGCCTGACATACCCGTGCTCTCTGAAGAGGCGGCAGACATTGCCTATTCTGAACGTCAAAATTGGGTACGTTATTGGTTGATTGATCCACTGGATGGCACCAAGGAATTTATTAAGCGTAATGGTGAATTTACTGTCAATATCGCGCTCATTGAGAACGGCGTGCCTATTCTGGGTGTGGTTTACGCACCCGCATTGAATGTGTGTTACTACGCGGCTCCTAATTTGGGAGCTTTTGTTCGGCGAGGTTCGAGTGAACCACAAGCCATCAAAGTGAACTATCCTGACATAGGCGAAACGCTGAAGGTCGTTGCCAGTCGCTCACATCGTGATGCGCGTACTGAAACTTTATTGGCGAACTTAGATAGCTACGAGTGTGTCAGCATGGGCAGTTCACTTAAACTTTGCTTGGTCGCGGAAGGCGCAGCACATTTTTATCCCCGTCTTGCTCCTACCATGGAATGGGACACGGCCGCTGCGCATGCGGTTGTCAACGAGGCAGGGGGTGTGGTGTGCGACTTAAGTCTGAATGTGTTGCGATACAACAAAGAGGATATGCATAATCCTGAATTTTTGGTGCTGCCAGAAAATCGCCCGAATATTGAAAACACATTACTACGTCAAATGAAACCCTCTTTATCGTAATCAGACTCATGGTGCAATACGCGTTGTTTTGCACCACCATCTTAAAGCCATGCCCACCCTCACCCACCATTTAAAACACGACACGCCCCGCCTACAGCACGCCTTGGAATTGGATTTTTCCACGGCGCGGATTGAGGTGCAGTGTTTGTTGCAGCACGTTTTGCGGGTGAGTCGGGCGTATTTGATGACGTATCCTGAGCGGGAGTTGGACGCGGGGGAGTTGGCGGCATATCGAGCGTTGTTGGCGCGGCGATTGCAGGGTGAGCCGATGGCGTATTTGTTTGGCGAGCGGGAGTTTTATGGGTTGATGTTTAACGTGACGACTGCGACGCTGATTCCGCGCCCCGATACCGAACTGTTGGTGGAATTGGCGTTGGCGCGCATTCCGCAGGGGCAGCCTTGCCGCGTGTTGGACATGGGCACGGGCAGCGGGGCGATTGCGGTGAGCCTTGCCTATCACCGCCCCGCCGCCGAGGTGACCGCGGTGGATGCCAGCCCCGACGCACTTGCCGTGGCGCAAGGCAATGCGAATCGCTTGTTGAAAAACGGCAATCTGCGCTGTTTGTTCAGCAACTGGTTCAGCGCGTTAGATGGCGAACGCTACCATGTCATCGTGTCCAATCCGCCCTACATTCGCGCCGCCGATCCGCATTTACAGCAAGGTGATGTGCGCCACGAACCGCTAACTGCCTTGGCATCGGGCGAGGACGGCTTCAGCGACCTGCGTCATCTCATCACCCACGCCCCCGCGCACTTGCACCCCGATGGTTGGTTGTTGTTAGAACACGGCTACGACCAAGCCGAAACCGTGCGGGCATTGTTGCAACAATATGGTTTTAAAGCGATTTTTTCAGAACGCGATTTGGCGGGGATTGAGCGGGTGACTGGGGGGCGGTTGTAGCATTCAGATGCTACAATTCTGCGGAAATATAATCCTTCAATTCGAGCCTAATGATGCTGAAATTCAAATGGGATAGCGCGAAAGCTGAAACGAACAAACTAAAACATGGCATTCCCTTTGAGGAGGCAGCCAGTGTTTTTGGTGATCCGTTAGCGTATTCTTTTGAAGACCCAGATCATTCTATAGGCGAAGCGCGTATGCTTATTTTTGGCATTTCACACAAAGGACATCTTTTGGCAGTTGCGTTTACGGAGCGTGGGCGGGCTATCCGAATAATCAGTGCGCGTAAAGCAAGCAAACATGAGCGAGGAATCTATGAACAAGGATAAAGACGAAATGCGCGCCGAGTATCGGCGAGAAGATTTAGGAAAAGGCGTGCGCGGTAAATACGCAAAGCAATATGCCAAAGGGACGAACCTTGTTTTACTTGACGAGAAAGTTGCCAAAGCATTCCCAACGGCTGAGGCGGTCAATGCCGCTTTGTTAGGGCTGCTTGCACTCACCGAACAAACCACGCGCTTAACAACTCACACGGGCAAGCGTGCGACAAAACTCGGTGCAGTGTAAATCACCATGCCCACCCAATCCCCCGTCCTATTTGTCTCCCACGGCGCACCTGACGCGCTGCTCAACGCGCCTGAAACGCTGTCTTGTTGGCGAAAAATCGCAGCAAAAATTCCTACACCCTCGGCGATTTTGGTGATTTCGGCGCATTGGGAAGCGCGTGTTGCGACGCTGAGTTTAGCCGCCGCGCCTGAAACCATACATGATTTTTCAGGATTTTCACGCGAGTTGTATGACTTGCGCTATCCCGCACAAGGCGCGCCTGACTTGGCGAAACGGGTGGTGGAGCGATTGTCTGCGGAGAAGATTACCGTAGAAACACACCCGAATAGAGGGCTGGATCATGGGGCGTGGGCGCCGCTTTCCGTGCTATTTCCCCAAGCGGACATTCCCGTCGTGCAACTGTCGCTGGCGCACAATGGCAGTCCCACTGAACACTATCAACTGGGCGTAGCCTTATCGGCATTGCGTGAAGAGGGCGTGCTAATTGTCGCGTCGGGTGCAATCACCCACAATTTTGCTTGGCTAGATTGGCGTTCGCAAAGCGAGCCTTTGCCCAAAGCGCAAATTTTCACCGACTGGGTGGCGGATCGTTTGGCGGCGCAAGACCTTCCTGCGCTATTCGCTTATCGCACCGCCTTATACGGCGCGGAAGCTCAGCCCACGGAAGAACATTTTTTGCCACTGTTTGTTGCGCTGGGTGCTGCCATGGGAGCAAAGCCTGTGCGCTATAGCCCGCCGTTCACTTATGGCAGCTTGGCGATGGAGGTGTATGTCTGGGACGAAAGAGAATAGGGAAGTACTGATTTAACTGAATAAATCAGCCTCTCCTTAAGCAGGGAAAGCAGGGTAGGGCAAATGGGCGGCATTATTGCGTTATTGTTTTCCCGTTTCCACTGCTGACACCGCAGACACGGCAGACACGGCAGACACGGCAGACACCGTGGACGCAGGTGCGGGAGGGGCGGCTAGAATTCGGTAAAAAACTTCGTTGGATTTGACCATGCCGAGGTCATTGCGGGCACGTTCTTCGATGGCTTCAGTGCCGCGTTTAAGATCGGTGACATCAGCATCTAGGAGCGCGTTGCGTGCTTCTAATTGCTGATTACTCGCCTGTTCCTGATCGATTTGACGATTGAGATCCCATACTTTAATCCAACCGCCTTTGCCCAGCCACATGGGGTATTGCAAAAGCAGGAGCAGCACAAGCAGGATATTGGTAATAGATTTCATGTTAAGTGAAAAGGTTGTGCAAATGAAAAAGGCGTGCAGTGTATGCACGCCTTTGGACTGATTAAGCCTTGATTTGGTAGTAGGCTTCGCGTCCTGGGTAGGACGTTGCATCCCCTAAGAACTCTTCAATGCGCAGCAGTTGGTTGTATTTCGCCATGCGATCCGAGCGAGACATTGAGCCTGTTTTGATTTGCAGTGCGTTGGTTGCCACAGCGATGTCAGCAATGGTGCTGTCTTCGGTTTCGCCTGAACGATGTGAAATCACAGCGGTGTAACCCGCGCGTTTCGCCATTTCAATCGCAGCAAAAGTTTCAGTCAACGTGCCAATCTGATTGATTTTAATCAGAATCGAGTTTGCCAGCCCTTGTTTGATGCCTTCGCGGAAAATTTTGGTGTTGGTGACGAACACGTCATCGCCCACCAATTGGATGGTTTTACCCAAACGGTCGGTCAGCAATTTCCAACCTGCCCAGTCGTGTTCGCTCATGCCGTCTTCGATGGTAATCAACGGATATTTATCAACCCAATTCGCCAAATAGTCCACAAATTGCGCGGAAGTCAGTTTCAAGCCTTCTGAATCCAAGCAATACAAGCCGTCTTTGTAAAATTCGGAACTGGCGCAATCCAAGCCAATCGCCACATCCGCACCAGGAATGAAACCAGCAGCTTCAATGCCTTCGACGATCAACTTCAATGCCGCTTCGTTGCTGTCCAAATTAGGGGCAAAACCGCCTTCATCACCTACGGTGGTCGGCATGCCTTTGCTGTCGATCAGTTTTTTCAAGGCATGGAATACTTCCGCGCCATAACGTACCGCTTCGCTGAAAGTCGGTGCGCCCACGGGAATAATCATGAACTCTTGCATGTCGATGTTGTTGTTGGCGTGCGCGCCACCGTTGATGATGTTCATCATCGGCACGGGCATTTCCATCTTAGCGGAACCGCCCAAATAACGGTACAACGGCAAGCCTGCATCTTCAGCAGCCGCACGCGCCACAGCCATGGACACTGCCAAAATCGCGTTCGCGCCCAAACGGGATTTATTTTCAGTGCCGTCCAAGTCTATCATCACTTGGTCGATAAAACTTTGTTCGGAGGCTTCGATGCCTACAATCGCTTCGGCGATTTCGGTGTTGACGTTTTCCACCGCTTTCAATACGCCTTTGCCCAAATAGCGTTTTTTATCGCCATCGCGCAATTCAATCGCTTCTTTTTCACCTGTGGAAGCACCAGATGGTACGGCAGCACGCCCCATTACGCCCGACTCCAACAGCACGTCGGCTTCTACAGTCGGATTACCACGAGAATCCAGCACTTCACGTGCGATTACATTTACGATTACGCTCATTATTTTTCCTTAAACATTTCTCAAATCAATTATTTCTTCAATAAAACCTTGTTGCTTGACCATACTGTCCAGCCCTTGCAAGGTTTTCAATAACGCCTTTAAATGCCCCAAAGGGAAGGCATTTGGTCCATCTGACATCGCTTGCGCAGGATTGGGATGGGTTTCCATAAACAGCCCTGAAACCCCTGCCGCCACCGCTGCGCGAGCTAAAACAGGCACAAACTCGCGTTGCCCTCCGCTCACTGTGCCTTGACCACCAGGTAACTGCACCGAATGGGTGGCATCAAACACCACAGGACAACCCGTGTTGCGCATCACCGCCAAGGATCGCATATCCGACACCAAGTTGTTATAACCAAACGATGCGCCGCGTTCGCATACCATGATATTGTCCGCGCCGCTGGCTTCGCGGGCTTTATCCACCACGTTTTTCATGTCCCAAGGCGACAGGAATTGCCCTTTTTTGATATTCACTGGCTTGCCGCAGCGCGCCACCGCGTGAATAAAATCGGTCTGCCTGCACAGAAACGCGGGGGTTTGCAACACATCCACCACCGACGCAACAGGTTCGATTTCTTCGATACTGTGCACATCAGTCAACACAGAGACACCAAGCTGCGCTTTGACATCACTGAGAATTTTCAATCCTGCTTCCATACCAAACCCACGAAACGACTTGCCCGAACTACGATTGGCTTTGTCGTAAGAGGATTTGTAAATAAAGTTTACGCCCAAGTCATTGCAAATTTCTTGCAACGCGCCAGCGGTATCGACCGCCATTTGCGCCGACTCAATCACGCAAGGTCCTGCAATCAAAAACAAAGGCTGATTCAGTCCGACTTCAAAGTCGCATAATTTCATGGTGTGGTCACCGATTGACGTTGCAACGCTGCCGCGACAAACGCTTTGAACAACGGATGGCTGGCGCGAGGATTGGAGGTAAATTCAGGATGGAACTGCACGCCCACAAACCAAGGATGTTGTGGCAACTCCATCATTTCAGGTAGATTTTCCGTTGGCGTACGCGCTGAAATCACCAAGCCTTTTTGTTCCAGCGTCGGAACGTAATGATTATTGACTTCATAACGATGACGATGACGTTCATTCACATCATCCCCATAAATCCGTTGCGCCAACGTACCCGCTTTGATTGGACAACGTTGAGAACCCAAGCGCATCGTGCCACCTAAGTCCGAATCATTGCTGCGTTGCTCAACTTTACCTTCACGATCACGCCATTCAGTAATCAGCGCGACCACGGGGTGTTCAGTTTCCAAATCAAATTCCGTGCTATTAGCATCGGTCATGCCCGCGACATGGCGCGCATATTCGATCACCGCCAATTGCATCCCTAAGCAAATACCCAAATACGGCACGTTGTTTTCACGCGCATAACGAATAGCGGAAATTTTACCTTCCGTGCCGCGCACGCCAAAGCCGCCAGGCACCAGAATCGCATCAAAATGTTGCAACGCGTCCTGCGTATCACCCGTTTCCAAGTCTTCCGAATCAATATATTCGATATTCACTTTGGTTTGCAGATGAATCCCCGCATGGCGCAAAGCTTCAATCAGCGATTTGTAGGATTCGGTCAAATCGACGTATTTGCCGACCATGCCGATGGTGACGTGATGCAACGGGTTTGCCTGTCTTTCCACCAAGTTTTCCCACACGGACAAATCCGCAGGTGGCAAATCCAGTTTCAATTCTTCGCAAATAATGCGATCCAAACCTTGATTATTCAGCATTTGTGGAATGCGATAAATGCTGTCCACGTCCCACATCGAAATCACCGCTTCTTCGCGCACATTGGCGAATAAGGAGATTTTGCTGCGTTCGTCATCAGGAATCGGACGGTCGGCACGGCAAATCAGCGCGGTGGGGAAAATCCCGATTTCGCGCAATTTTTGTACGCTGTGTTGCGTGGGTTTGGTTTTCAGTTCGCCAGCGGTCGCGATATACGGCACGAGGGTCAGATGCACAAATGCCACGCGGTTGCGCCCCATTCGCAGCCCCATTTGTCGTGCGGCTTCCACAAAGGGCAAGGATTCAATATCGCCCACCGTGCCGCCGATTTCCACAATCGCCACATCTGCCTTATCGCCGTGGTAAGCTGCTGCACCGCGTTCGACAAAGGCTTGAATTTCATTGGTAATGTGGGGAATCACCTGCACGGTTTTGCCGAGATACTCACCGCGACGCTCTTTACGAATCACACTTTCGTAAATCTGCCCCGTGGTGAAGTTATTGGCTTTGCGCATTTTGGCGGAAATAAACCGCTCGTAATGCCCTAAATCCAAATCGGTCTCCGCACCGTCTTCGGTGACGAACACCTCACCATGTTGAAACGGGCTCATGGTGCCTGGATCAACATTGATGTAAGGATCAAGTTTCAGCATGGTAACGCGAAGACCGCGAGATTCTAATATCGCGGCAAGTGAAGCGGCGGCTATGCCCTTCCCTAAAGAAGAAACCACGCCGCCCGTAATAAAGATGTATTTAGTCATGGGGTGCGATGATACCGTAAAACCCGTTCACACTCAAAATCCTGTGGTAATTTTCCAGCAATTCTCGTTTTGACCGTAGGTGCGAATTCATTCGTGCGGTTTCTCGTGAATAAGGCAAGTTTAGTCGCATTTTTCGCCTTTTCAGGCGATGTACGAATTTGTCGCACTCACGGTCAAAATGAGAATTGCTGTTGTACGCCACGAAAAAAGAGACCAAAGTCTCCCTTTTTGTTTTGTCGTAGGTTGGGTTGAGCGCAGCGAAGCTCAACAATTTTTGAGGTTGTCGGGTGAGGCGATGAAGCGGCTAACCCGATCTACCGCTATAGATTAGCGTGCAGTCGCAATTGCATTGATTGTGGGTACGACAAATTCGTACATCGCCCGACAGGGCGAAAAATAAAGGTAAGACGGGAATGGCACTTACTTAAGCTCAAAACCCCTGATGCGGCACGGATTAACATTTTTTCACCACCCTCTAAAAGCGGGCTGAACTACCGTTCCTTCCCCTTCAAGGTATAGGTATCTACACAACTTTAAAACATTTAAAAACAATATGTTATATATCAAAAGGCATGGTTTTTGGTTGGGCTTCAGTCCCTTTAAGCCGAGAAATTTAGGCTTGTAAAGGTAAATGCCACCATGAAAATCAGATACCTATTACATAACACTATGATTTTAAATAAATTAAGATGTGTAGATAGTTATGCCTTGAAGGGGAGGGAGTTTGCCGATGATTTGGCTTAAGTAAGTTCCATTCAGGTAAGACGGGGAGATTTCACCCAAAAACGTACGAATTTGTCGTACCCACGGTTGATTTGATTAGATTAAATTAAAAATACACGATTACTTATACGCTACTACTTACGACCTCATTCAGCAATTTAATGAAATTACGTTTGGCTTTGAACTGGGTGCGCAAGATGGCTAAGTAGTTGGTAAATGCTTGTTTATGCTGGTGATTCAGCATCAATTTTCCGATAGTGCGCACTAATGCAATCGCCTCTTGATAAGCCCCGTTGTTTCCTTGCGCCACGATGGCAGGCACGATGTCCAAATAGACTGAAATCGCATCATCTGGGCGAGTATCGCTGATTTTTTCTGCCAGTTTAAGCATTAAGCTCTGACCGCAATTTCCCTCATGCGCCGCCGTCCAAGCCGTCTCCCAATCCTGTTCCCATAAGGCGATTTCGACCCGTAGGGCATAATTTGGCCAGGTGGCGTGTCCGCGATACGTCATGGTTTTCGTCACTTTATCCAATGCCCGTTCACGCTGCGCGGTCCATAAACCCAACGGCATGGTCACATCATGTAGTTTGAGATAGTGGTGAAAGCTGGGGGTTTCCTCAAATGTCAGCCAAGTTAGTTGCACCGCTTCGTCATTGCGCCCGCGCTTAAGATACGTTGCCACCAGAAAATCACGCAATCGGCTGTCGGTTTTTTGGGGAAATGCCGCCAGTCCGCGCTCCGCCCACATTAGGGCTTGGTCTGGTTGCTCTGCCTTGTTGAGAATTTCCGCAATCGCAAGGTAGTCGTAGGCATGGGATAAATCACGCGCTTTAATCGCGATCAGTTCGTCAACGTTGCCGCTGGCTTGCGCCAAGCGTTCCATGATGTGTTTAATGGTGTTGCGATGACTGTTATAGCTATCGCCTACTTTGACGGGCGCGAATTTTTGCCATGCCGCTTCTGCCAGTTCCCGATAACGGCGCGTGCCTGCTTCGCCCAATACGCTTTGATAGACAGAATCAGTAGCACGCCAGAGACCGAAGTCCGATGTGATTTCAAACTTAAACAACCGCGCTGCTAATGCCAGTGGTTCGGGGCGCGCCATGATGCAGGCCTCTAAGTGAAGTTCACTGACCGCATCTGCCGCCGCACCCACTTCGCCGCTGGAGTCATCCACTTCCTCCATGCTGCGTTCAATGCGCTCAAGCGCATATTCGGTCAATTCCACCAAGCTCGCTGCGGTATCGGGCTTGAGTAATTCAGATAAGGAATCCGCTAGCTGACTGAGGTCGTCGGCGAATTCGCCCACCTCATCCCAGTCCAAATAACCATGGATTTTCGTTGCCGCATCAATGGCGCGTCGGAACGCCTGCACCACATCAGCACCGTCTTGCTTGCATTCTGCCTTGAGCAACAGCGATTGAAACAACGCGTCGTCGTGTTGCACTGCTTCCAGCAATAAGGCGATTACGGTATCGGACGATTGGCTGTGTAGATAGGTTTTGATGCTTTCCAACGGCGAGACGGGATTTTCGCCCTGTGCCAAATACGCCAAACCGACCGCCACACAATGTTTGCAAAAGTTGCCGTCTTCCGCGTGCGGGCAAGTGCAGTCATATTCCAGTTTACCGCCCTTGTCCCACAACGCCACTTGATAGGACGCTGAACCTGATACCTTGGCAGAAACCTTGTCGCCCATCACCGATAACCGTCCCACTGCCCCGCTGGTAAAATACTCCTCGCCACGCGCAAAACTATTGGCAGCGGCCTGTTTTTTCAGGTTTGAGCGCGAAATAAGCTGGCTCAACATCACGTCACCGTCCAGCTCACCACACCGCTATACCATGTCGCCAATACGATTAAACCAAACGCAATGCGATACCACGCAAACACCGTGAAATCATGGCGGCTGATGTAGCGCAATAGCCCGCGCACGGCGATAAACGCGCTGATAAATGACGCGATTGAACCGACGGCGAACAAGCTCCAATCGTGGATATGGAATAATTCGCGGTGCTTGACCACCTCGTAAATCGTGGCGATGGTCAGCGTGGGAATGGCGAGAAAGAAGGAAAATTCCGTCGCGGCTTTGCGCGATAGCCCAAAAAACAGCCCACCGATAATGGTCGAACCCGAACGCGACGTGCCAGGAATCAACGCCAAAGCCTGCGCGCAACCCATTTTCAGCGCGTCTTGCCAGCGCATCTCATCGACCGATTCTATCGTCACAGTATGCTGACGTTTTTCCGCCCATAAAATGATAAAACCGCCGATGATGAAGGCTAAGGCAACGGGGACGGGCGCGAACAAATTGGCTTTAATTGCCTTGCCAAACGCCAGCCCTAAAATTGCCAAGGGTAAAAAGGCAATCGCCACATTCAACACAAAGCGTTGCGCGACTTCTTCTTGTTTTGCCAACCCTTTGAAAACTGAGCCTAATTTTGCACGATACTCCCAACACACCGCCAAAATCGCCGCGAACTGAATCACGATTTCAAACACCTTGCCGCGCTCGTCATTGAACTGCAACAAATCCCCCACCAAAATCAAATGCCCCGTAGAAGAGATCGGCAAAAACTCCGTTAAACCCTCGACGATGCCGAGGATGATGGCTTTCCAGTAAATTAAATCCATAACATGCTTTCAAAAAAGGGACGGGCTGCACAAGGGGCGGCATATTAACATGGCGAAAGTAAAATCTAGCGGGATGGAATGAGGGTTATGCAAACCGTGCTTGCTGATTGATGCTGACTGCGCAGACAATGCACGATTGAACGTTATCCTTGGGAGTTTTCATGTCCACTGTCGCACCGTTACGCCGCCCGATTACCTTGCTCGGCACGGGACACGCGCTGCCTCAGCGTGCTGTATTGAGTAGCGAATTGGATGTACAGCTAGGGTATGCGACTGGCACAATTGCGCGCAAAAGTGGAGTGCGCAGCCGTTATGTTGCTGCGTTGTCAGATACCGCTGCCAGTTTAGCGGCGCAAGCGGCAAAGCGGGCGTTGCGTGCGGCGGGGTTGCAACTGTCGGACATAGATTGTGTGGTGGCTGCCAGTGGCACGATGGATCAAGGCATGCCATGCAATGCCGCGTTGATTCATCACGAATTGGGCTTGTCGGACAGTGGCGTTCCTGCGTTTGATGTCAATGCCAGTTGCCTAGGATTTTTGGCGGCATTGGATACGTTGTCGTGGGCGATGGTGGGGGGGCGTTATTGGCGTGTGCTGATTGTTGCGGCGGATATGGCTTCGTGCGGGCTAGACTGGTCAGTATTGGAAAGTAGCGCGATTTTTGGCGATGGTGCGGCGGCGGTGGTGGTGTCCTTGGCGGATGAGTCCGCGCCGTCTGCGTTGCTGAGTGCGAATTTGCGTACTTATTCATCGGGGGTAGATTTATGCAAAATTCCCGCTGGCGGCACGCGCTATCATCCGACACGGATTCAGCAACCATTTGAACCATTGGCAAAATTTAAGATGGATGGCAAAGGTGTGTTCAAGCTGGCACTGGTGCATTTGCCTGATTTTGTGGCGCAACTATTGGCGCAAGCGGGCATCACGGCAGCGCAGTTAGACTGGATTGTGCCGCACCAAGCCAGTCACCTCGCACTGACGCATTTAACCAAACGACTGGGATTTCCTGTGGAGAAAGTAATCAATATCTTTGCGGAACATGGCAATCAAGTTGCCGCCTCTTTGCCGACCGCTTTGGATATTGCGATTCGTGATGGGCGCATTCAACGCGGGCAACGGGTGTTATTGCTGGGGACGGGGGCGGGCTTGTCGATAGGCGGCATCGTATTGGTGTTTTGATGAAGATACTGGTGACGGGCGGAACGGGGTTTTTGGGGCGGCATCTGGTGTGGCGAGCAGCGGCAGCAGGGGCGGAGGTGATTTTCACGGGGCGCGACCCGCGTGCGGCGGCAACGGTGTTGCAATATGGCGCGGCGCGTTGGTTGCCGCTGGCGCATGGCTCGCCCGAAGCCATCGCGCAACTGACGCAGGCGGCACAACAAGCGGATGTGGTGGTGCATTGTGCGGCGTTATCGACTCCGTGGGGGCGTGCGGCGGACTTTATGCGCGCCAATGTGACGAGTACCGAAGAAGTGTTGGCCGCTTGTCATGCCGCCCGCGTCCCGCGTTTGGTGCATATTTCCACGCCCAGCGTGTATTTTGATTTTCAGGATAGGCTGAATATCCGCGAAGACAGTCCCTTGCCGCCGCCCGTCAATGAATATGCCCGCACCAAAGCCTTAGCCGAAGTGCTGGTGTGCGCCCAGCCGCTGCCTGAAACCGTTATTTTGCGTCCGCGTGCTTTGTTTGGCGCGTGGGATCAAACCTTGATGCCACGCTTGCTACGCGTGATGCAGCGCGGTGCGCTGCCTGTGATGCGTGGCGGACAGATTCAACTGGATTTGACGTATATCGACAACGCGATAGATGCGATTTGGTTGTCTATGACCCAACCTTTGGCGCGCCCTGTTTCCATTTACAACGTCAGCAACGGCGAGCCGCAAACTTTATTGCCTTTGTTAGAAAACATGGCGCGAGCCTTTCAGTTGCCGTTGCGCACGCGAACGGTGCCGTGGCGGGTGGTCGAGCTGTTGGCGCGTGGCTTGGAAACGGCGGCACGTTTAGGAAATGGGCGTGAGCCCTTGCTGACGCGCTACAGCGCGGGCGTGTTGGCGTTTAGTCAAACCTTGGATATTCAGGCGATACGCACGGAATTGGGCTATCAACCCCGCGTATCCATTGCCGAGGGCATACTTCGCCATGCGGCTTGGTGGCGTGAACAGGAGCAGACAAAATGAGTGTGCAGTTACAGATGTTGCGTGTGGGCTCATGTCGGCATCTTGCCTGCATGGCGGCACGCGGTGATCGTCTGACGTTGGTCGATTTTCCCGCGTTATGTGGCTTGATTCGGCATCCTACGTTGGGCTGGATATTGTATGACACGGGTTATGCTGAGCATTTTTTTGATGCCACGGATAGCTTTCCCGAACGTTTGTATCGACAAGCCTTGCCTGTCAATTTGCCGCCGTCTGAGATATTGACGCGACAATTGGCACAGTTTGGCATCACGCCCGCTGACATTGCGCTGGTGATTATTTCGCATTATCACGGTGACCACATCGCGGGACTGCGCGATTTTCCGCATGCGCAATTTATCGCCCTGCGTGCTGACACCGCCAAATTACAAGCCTTGCAAGGACACCGCTTGCGTGCTTCGCTCAAAGGGCAATTGCACGGTTTGTTGCCCACGGATTTTTTCAGTCGCCTGCGCGATGCGGACAACAGCCCGCTGGTGACCTTGCCCGCGTGGATGCAGCCGTTCAGTTTAGGGCTGGATTTGTTGGGCGACGGACAAGTTTTGGGCGTGCCGCTTGCGGGGCATAGTCACGGGCAACTGGGTGTGTTTCTGCCCGATGTCAATGGACGACCTGTTTTTTTAGTCGCCGATGCTTGCTGGTCGTTGCCCGCGTGCCGCGAAGGACGACTACCCTCGCGCCTGACCACCTTTGTCAGCGCGGATCGACTACGCTTTAAGCAAACATTTTTTGGTTTACAAACCTTGTTGCAACGCGAACCTGCCATTGCTTTATTGCCTTCACATTGTCGCGTTGCTTGGCAGGATTATCACCGTGCAGCTTGATACGTTGCGCATGGCGGGACACTTTGCCCAAACGCGTTGGTGGTTAAATTTCCGCGAACGCGGGCAATTGGAGGCTTGGCAACATGCCCAATTGCGCCGATTTTTGCGCGAAGTGTTACCACTCGCACCTCGTTATCAAGGCATGCGCACCACGACATTGGCGGATGTGCCGTGTATGGATAAGGCCTCTATGATGGCGGATTTTGCGGGGGGCAACACGCGGGGAATTTCATTGGATCAAGCGTTGTCGCTTGCCCTTGCCGCCGAGCAGTCGCGGGATTTTTCAGCTAAATTGGGCGATGTGACGGTGGGATTATCCAGCGGCACATCAGGCAATCGCGGCGTGTTTTTGGTGAGTGATGCCGAACGCGTGCGCTGGGCGGGGATTTTACTGGCAAGGGTGATGCCGCCGCACTTGTTGCCCCAATTGTTAAGCCCGTGGCAACCGCCTTTGCGCATTGCTTTTTTTCTGCGCGCCAACAGCAATCTTTACACCACCCTCAACAGTCGCCGCATCGAATTTGTGTTTTATGATTTATTGCAAGGCACGGAGTCCGCTTTGCCGCAGCTCAATACCCAACAACCCGATATTCTGGTCGCGCCTGCGTCGGTGTTGAGCGGACTGGTTACGGAGGTGCAGGCAGGGCGGTTGCGCATTCGTCCCCGTCACATTATCTCGGTGGCGGAAGTATTGGAGCGTGGCGATGCCGACGCATTGCAGTCTGTGTTTGGCGTGATTCCTCACCAAATTTACCAAGCCACGGAAGGCTTTTTGGGATACACCTGCCCAGCGGGGACGCTGCATCTGAATGAAACTTTCGTACATATCGAACCCGATTGGTTGGATGCAACCCGTTTTCAACCTGTGATTACGGACTTTTCGCGCCATACCCAATTGATCGTGCGTTATCGACTCAACGATATTTTGCGCGTTGCCGATCAGCCGTGTATCTGCGGACGTGCCGAACGCGCCATCGCCGCAATTGAAGGGCGGGCGGACGAAGTGCTGTGGTTGCCAGCCCGTGACAATCACCAAATCGTTGCCATTTATCCTGATGCGGTGCGCCGTGCCATGCTACTCACTGCCGTGCGCGAATATCAGCTCATTCAACACGGCATGTTATGGCATATCGGCATCTTGCCCAACGATCAACAAACGGTTACGTCAGTGAAGCACGCGCTCGCCCAATTGTGGCAAACCCTCGGCGTGCAAGCACCGAATGTGCAATTTGGCGACTGGCAGCCGCCCGCAACGGGGGCAAAACGGCGACGGATTCACGTTGTAAGTACCCGTACCTAAATTTTCGGGGATTTTAAGCTATTAGTCGCTAGTCGTTAGTTAATGCAGGGAAACTGCCCGCCACCATATCTTTTACAATATATTCAATTAGATGAGAAAAAATTTACACACCAGCAACTAAAAACTAGCGACTAACGACTAACGACTAGCAACTCAATACCCAATTATTTGTACGCAACCACTTACATCGACCGAAAGGATAGGAATGCACGTCTTAATTTTGGGCGCACGCGCCCCCGCTTGTTTGGAGTGGGCGCGGGCTTTTGAGGCTGAAGGCTGGCAGGTGACGGTAGCCGATTCGCTGGTCTATCCAGTTGCACGCAGCAGCCGAGCGATTCATCGTTATGTGCGCCTGCCAGAGCCGCGATACCACACTCAAGCATGGATCACGGCATTGAAGACACTGGTCATTGCCCAGTCAATCGACGTGATTTTGCCAACGTGCGAGGAAGCGTTTTATCTGGCGCATGGTTTACCGCAATTAACCCCGCATTGTCGCGTGATGACCAGTGAATTTGCGACCATGCACCGCCTGCATCATAAGTATCAATTTGCGGAAATGACCCGTGATTGGGTAATTTCTGCTCCGCCAACTTGGTTGCTGGATACGCCTGAGTCAGTGATGGATTGGTCGGAGCAAGCGCATCAGTTGGTTTTTAAACCTGTTTACTCTCGTTTCGCCAGTCAAACCTTGATTCGACCGCCTCCCCAAAAATGCGCGCAAATTCAGGCAAGTGTGGCGCATCCTTGGGTGGCACAACAATTTATTGCGGGGCGTGAGCATTGTAGTTTTAGCTTGTTGGTGGCGGGGCGATTAACGGCTCATGCCTGTTATCACCCGCGCTATCGTGTGGGGCGCGGGTCTGGGATTTATCTTGAACCCACTTATCCCGCCGCGATACAGGATTTTTTAGTGCAATTTGGCGCAGCCACGCGATATACAGGACAAGTCGGGTTTGATTTTATCGAAGCCGCCGATGGCAGGTTTTATGTGTTGGAGTGCAATCCTCGCGGCACAAGCGGGGTGCATTTGTTTGATGACCAAGCCCCCGCGTTGGTACGCGCATTGTTGGGCGAACGAACCGAGGTATTGTTGCCCACCAACCAAGCCAAAATGGTGGCGTTTGCAATGTTGTTGTTTGCCGCGCCCAAGCACTTGTTTGACCGCGTATTTTGGCAAGATTTTCAACAAGCGCAGGATGTCATTACGCGACCCGATGATCGCCGTCCGCTGTTGATGCAGATTCCCAGTTTGCTAGAAATGATGACCCGCGCATTCACCCGTCGAACGGGTTTGTTGGCGGCTGCCACCGCAGACATTGAATGGGATGGGCAAACGATGGACACTTTGCAACCATGAAGTGGATAGATGCGCCTGTGACCAAGGGGGCGGCGGAACAGTTTGTGCGCAAGTGTATGCAGCCATTGGGCAAGCAGGCGATACGCAATGTCACCACTACGATGCGCTTGCTGGAGACGGACACGCATTTATTGCCCGTCAGTGTCAACGATGGGGATGACGCTGCCGATAATTGCTACGTCGTTTCACCAGAAACCACTTATATTGGCTACGCAAAAGATGAGCTGACGCGTATCCCCTATCCTAAAACCGCAAAGATGTTGACGTGGCTGATTGACGGCATGGCACAAGGTCTTGCGGCGGCACAGCTTAATCGTTTGGTGCAAATCAATAATTGGCTGTTATCCACTAATCTGTATCCTGTGGCATGGCGAGGCGAAGCGTTGCCAACGATCACGCAACAACTGATAGACACCTATCCCCAGCACGCGATTGTGTTTCGTTCGCTGAATCGTTTTAGTAATGCCGAGTTGTTGGCACGTTTGCGCGCAATCGGGTATATCGCCATACCCAGTCGGCAGGTTTATCTGTTTGATGGGCGAGCAGGTGAGCACGCGCCCTTGTTGTCCCGACACAATACCCGCTTGGATGCCAAACACTTGAGTCGGATGCCTTATCAAATTGTGCACGGCAGTGCGCTACAAGAGGATGATTTTCCGCGTCTGGAACAGCTTTATAACCTGCTGTATTTGGACAAATACTGCCGACTCAACCCACAATTTACGGCAGATTGGTTGCGTTGCGGGCAACGTGATGGCTGGTTAGAGCTGCGCGTGTTGCGCACGGCAACGGGGCGATTAGACGGTGTCGTGGGTTGGTTTGCTAATGAGGCGATACTGACTGCCCCCATTGTTGGTTATGACACGTCCCTCCCCAAGCAATATGGCTTGTACCGTTTGCTGACACAAATGTGCCTACAGGAAGCGGTTCAACGTCGTTGCGTCCTTAATTTTAGTTCAGGTGCGGCGCACTTCAAACGTTTGCGTGGTGGTCAGGCGGAGATCGAGTACAGCATGGTTTATGTGAATCACTTACCCTTCGTCCGACGATTTTGGTGGCAATTACTGGGTTATCTCTTGCGCCTTCTGGGCGTGCCGACGCTTAAAATAGGCAAACTATGATGGACTTACACACATACTGGTGGGTACTCGCCACAGAAGCAGAGCTGAAAATTGACCACCCGTTATCACGGCAGTTATTGGACGTACCTATCGTGCTGTTCCGCGATGCAGTTGGGCAACCCGCTGCGTTAATTGACCGCTGTCCGCATCGTCACGCCCCTCTCTCAGGCGGGCAGGTTAGGCGCGGAGAAGTGGCTTGCCCTTACCATGGTTGGCGTTTTGATGCGACGGGGTGCTGTACGGACGTGCCTGGTTTAGAAACGTCGTTAGGTCATCAGCCTCTTGTTCGTTCGATTCGCACTTGTGTCGCGCATGGCATGGTGTGGGCGTGTTTGTCGCCAGCAGACACCACGCCGCCCCCCGTTGCGCCGAGCATCAGCGGCAACGACCTTGATACTTTTATGATGACGAGTACCGTTCATTGCACGATTCCTGCGGCGGCGGAAAATTTTTTGGACGGGTTTCACACCCATTTTGTCCATGCAGGTTGGATACGTCGTGACCAAAAAAGACAACAGGTGCGGGCGCGTGTTCGAGCCTTGCCCGATGGCGTAGAAGCGTGTTATAGCGAGGAAGGTTTGCAATCGGGATGGATTTCCCGCTTATTGGAAAGCGACCGCGCAGAAAGCATGGGGCGATTCAAGTTGCCAGGCATCGCGGAAATTGAATATCGGGGCAAAAAAGGCTTGAACGTGCTGATTACCGCGTGGCTCACCCCCGAAACCGAGCGGCAAGTTCGTGTCCACGCTCGCATCGCCACGCGCCAAGGATTTGCCCCGCAATGGTTAAAAAAAGGAGTGTTGCAACATTTGTTTGGGGTGATTCTTCGTCAAGACAAGGCGATTCTGGCGCAAACCGAACGGAATATCGAGCGGTTCTCGCAACTCCCCATGACCCCGCCCATCTTGCTAGACACCCCACTTGATCTGCTAGGACCTGCTATTCGTTGTTTGATGAACGGGGAAGCGTTGCCAGAGCTGAATCAAAACATCTTGCTCAAGCTCTAGCGCACGCGGGAAGTGCGACAAATTCACATCCTTGTGGGATTGCAACGAAAAACGGTGCAAATTTGCCGCACCTACGGTAGTGAAAAGGCAGATTGCCTTAGAAAATCAAGCGCGGCACGTCGGCGGGCAACGTGCTTGGATGCGCTTCACACAATGGAAAATCCGCAAACCGCCCCGCCAGCGCGAGACAATCCTGCGGCCATTCCCGCGTGGCATATTTACGGATAATGTCAGCCACCCAACGGCTTTTCGATACGCCGTTCGCCTGCGCAGCTTGGGTCACCAACGCCTGTGTCGTATCATCCAAGTACAGTGTAATTTGAGACATCACATTGATTCCTTAAGCATAAATTCAAGAAACGGAAACCACCAAAATCCTAGTGCAGGATTGTTTTTGAGGGCGACAAGTATATATCCAAGTATGTTTGTTGCAAGTGGCTTATATGAGGTGGGAGTGCTTATCCACCCTACAAAATCTATACAGCGATCTCAGCAGCGCGTGCCGACAGGCGCATCAATTCAATCAATTGTAATTTTCGGCACTTCCTCCAACAACTGCTTAATCACCGCGCCCGCTAACATATAGCCGAAAATCGGGGGCATGTAGCTGAGTGTGCCGTTGACGGCGCGGGGGCGACCGTGTCCTTCTACAGGTTGGGGTGGGAGGGGTGGACGGGGATTTTCGTTGGTGAAGACGGTGAGGATGCCTTTGCTAATGCCTTGTCGTCTGAGGCGTTTGCGCATTTGGCTGGCTAAGGGGCAGACTTCGGTTTTGCTGATGTCGGCGACGCGGATGCGGGAGGGGTCGAGTTTGTTGCCCGCGCCCATGCTGGAGGCGACGGGTAAGCCACGCAAGCAGCTTTGTACCACCAGCCCGACTTTGCACGCCAAGGAATCTATACAATCAATCACATAGTCGCAATCGGTGGGAATCAGTTCGTTGACGTTTTCGGTGGTGAGGAATACGCGCAGCACCGTCACGATGCAATCGGGGTTGATGTCGGCGATGCGCTCACGCATCAATTCGGCTTTGGAACGACCGACGGTGGAAAGCAGGGCGGGCAGTTGGCGGTTGATGTTGCTGGTTGCCACGACATCGTGATCCAACAACGTTAAGCGTCCCACGCCTGCGCGGGCGAGGGCTTCGGTGCAATACGAGCCGACTCCGCCCATGCCTGCGACGAAAATATGTTTGCTTGCCAAGGTAGCGATACCCGCGTCGCCAATCAAAATATGGGTGCGTTCAAACTGTGGTGCCACTGCCATCATGCGCGTCCTAACAACATTTCAATAACAAATTTGCTGCCCAAGTACGCCAGTACCAGTAAGCCAAAGCCGCCCATCGTCCAGCGCACGGCGATACGTCCGCGCCAGCCGTAGAATAAATGTCCCCACAGCAGTACGGCAAACACCAGCCACGATAAAAAGCCGAAGATGACTTTATGATTGAGTTGCCACGCTTTGCCAAAAATTTCCTCAGAAAATATCACCCCTGATGCCAGTGTCAGTGTCAGCAAAAAGAAACCTATGCCTATCATGCGGAACAACAAAGTTTCCATGGTCAATAACGGCGGCAGATTACGCAAAATGCGTGGCAAGGTGGCGCGGTGCAGGTATTTTTCGACTTGTGAAATTAGCACCGCATGCAGCAGTGCAATGGTAAACAGGCTATACGCTAACATCGCAACCGAAATGTGGGCTTGAAAAGCAAACAAACGCGTGTTGCTTAAAATATGCTCAGAAGGGAAAAAACTCGGCAACACACCCAAAACAGCCGCAATGGGCAAGACCAAGGCTTGCAAACATCCCAGCGGATAGAAAAAGCGCGCCACCCAATACACCAACAAAGTCAGCCACACAATTAGCGACAAGACGTTCAACAAACCAAAGTCGAAGCCCCATACCGAAAAAATGCCATTCCATAGCAAATAGCCATGTAACGTCAAGGGAATCAACACGAAATGTCCCAGCGCACCACGGCTGAGTAAATCACCGTCGCCACGCGATTGGGCGCGCCAAAAGTAGGCAGAAAGTACGCTGTAAGTGATAAAAACCAGCGCGGGAATAAGAAGGCTAGGCATTTTGTATCAGGATGTTTTAGACTTCGCGGATTCTACACTATCCGCAATCGCCACCAAAGGAACACACCATGTTAGACAACCTTACCGAACGCCTTTCTGGGGTCATTAAAAACCTGCGCGGTCAAGCCCGCCTCACCGAAAGCAACATTCAAGACGCGCTGCGCGAAGTGCGCATGGCATTGTTGGAAGCCGACGTGGCGTTGCCCGTGGTCAAAGACTTTATGGCGCAAGTCAAAACCGCCGCACTGGGCGAAGAAGTCATCGGCAATTTAAACCCTGGGCAAGCCTTTATCGGCGTGGTGCATCGGGAATTGACCAAATTGATGGGCGAACATAACGACGCGCTCAATCTCGCCGCCGTGCCGCCTGCCGTGATTTTGATGGCGGGCTTGCAAGGTGCGGGTAAAACCACCACCAGCGGCAAACTCGCCAAATTACTGCGCGATCAAAACAAGAAAAAAGTCTTGTTAGTCAGTTGCGACATCTACCGCCCAGCGGCGATTGAGCAATTGCGCACCTTGGCGAAGCAATTGGACATTGATTTCTTCGCTTCCGACATCAGCCAAAAACCGCAAGATATTGCGCTGTCCGCACTGGATTTTGCCCGTCGTCATTACCACGACGTGCTGATTGTTGATACCGCAGGGCGGCTGGCGATTGACCAAGCCATGATGGCGGAAATCCAACAACTGCACAGCGCGTTAAAACCGATTGAAACCCTATTCGTGGTCGATGCCATGACGGGGCAAGACGCGGTCAACACGGCAAAAGCCTTCGGCGCAGCTCTGCCGCTGACGGGCGTGATTTTGACCAAAATGGACGGCGACTCACGCGGCGGGGCGGCATTGTCTGTGCGCCACGTCACAGGAAAACCGATTAAATTCGTCGGGGTCAGCGAAAAACCCAACGGTTTAGAAGCCTTCCACCCCGAACGCATGGCATCCCGCGTCTTGGGCATGGGCGACGTGCTATCGCTGATTGAAGAAGCACAACGCGGCGTGGATCACGCCGAAGCCGAAAAACTTGCCAAAAAAATGAAAAGCGGCAAGAGCTTTGATTTAGAAGACTTTAAAATGCAGATGGTGCAAATGCGCAAAATGGGCGGCATGTCCGCCATGATGGACAAACTCCCCGCACAAATGGGTCAAATCGCCAACGGCGCGAAAATCGACGACCGCGCCATCAACCGTCTAGAAGGCATCATCAACTCCATGACCCCCGAAGAACGCCGCAAACCCGAACTCATCAAAGCCTCCCGCAAACGCCGCATCGCCATGGGTGCGGGCGTGCAAGTCATGCACGTCAACCAACTGCTCAACCAGTTTGAACAAACCCAAAAGATGATGAAAATGTTCACCAAAGGCGGCATGATGGCGAAAATGATGAAAGGCATGGCGGGGAAGATGCCTGGGATGAGGTAAGAAGCAATGCACGCTGATAAAACCGACCAACCATGCTAAAAATAAGTACCTAGGAAAAATAGATACTGGAGAAATTATGCTTTTAGAGTTTACTGTAAAAAATTTCTTGTCTTTTAAAGACGAAGCAATTTTTAGTTTGTACGCTTCTACGGAAGAGTCTCACCACCCCAATAACCTGATCCCATTTAAAAATGGGGCTGTACTGAAAAGCGCAGCTATTTATGGTGCTAATGCAGCAGGAAAAAGCAACTTAATCAAGGCGATGGGTTTTATGCGACGGACTGTGCTTAAGTCTATTAAGTTGAACCCTGATGAACTTATCATTCCAGTGGGGAATTATCCTAGCTTTCGTTTGAATACTGCAACACGAGATGAGCCGCTGGAAATGGAGATTAGTTTTATTGATGAGTCAGATAATTATTATCGTTATGGTTTTAGGTTAGATAGTCATAGGATACACGACGAATGGCTATATCTCTCCTCCCTAAAGGATGACTCAATAGGCGAAGAGTGTTTGTTTGAGAGAGAAAAGGGTGTGTATGCCCCCATTTTCAACGGTTTGGACAGAGGGAGCATACCCGAGAATACGTTGTTATTGGCTTGGTTCGGAAAATTTGTAGATTCCCCTGCACGGAAGGCAATGGCTTGGTTTCAAAATAAACTTAATGTTATTGACAGTCCAGACGAAGAGTCCTATGAGGGGTTTACATATCAAAAACTAGATGAAGCTGATTATCATCCGAAGATATTAGAGTTCTTAAAAGCCGCTGATTTAAATATCGACTATGTTAAAGCTAGACCCGTTGATCCAGATATTCTTTCAAGCAAACTACCCAAACGGTTTTCACAAAAATTTCGGGATTTGATTGCCATTTCTCCTACAAAAGAAATCGTTTTTCGGCACAACGTGTATGACCAAGAGAATCAAGTTGTATCTTTTGAAGAATGGGGTGAAGGAAAAGAATCAGCAGGCACACAAAAACTATTCGCGCTTTCTGGACCATTGATTGAGACTTTGCGTAAAGGAGAGATTTTCATTATCGACGAATTGGACGCTAAATTACACCCCGTGATGATGCGATTCATCCTCAACTTGTTCCACTATGACAATCCTTACGGGGCTCAACTAATTTTTGCCACGCACAATACCGATTTATTGAGTGAACGTTTTTTTCGGTTGGATCAGGTGTGGATGGTCAGAAAGGATGCCTATGGTTCATCTGAAATCTATCCGATTTCAGACTTTGGTGAGTTAGAGGATCGAGATATGCGGGCTGATTATATGGCAGGTTTGTATGAGGCTGTTCCACTGATCAAAGAATTTACAGTGCACTCACCAGACAAAGAAAATGCGCCAGAGACATCTTCAGTGGGGAGTATTTGAGATGGGGCGCGACAGAGTATTACCGAAAAGCAAAAGGGAAAAGGTGCGCGAAAAACAGCAGAAGGAAGCAGCAAGACCTCTAGCCGTTGGTCGCATACTGATTGTTTGTGAGGGGACAAAAACCGAACCCAATTACTTTGAGGCATGGAAGGAACAAGTCGATGAAATTAAAAAGAAGTACGCTTTAAGGACTACAGCTTCCATCTGCATTGGCGACGAAATATCAATCGATGGGGAAGGGAAAAACACTTTATCATTGGTTGAGGTCGCACTTGAAAAAAAGAATAAAAGTCCTCTAGACTACAATCAGGTTTGGTGCGTTTTCGATAGAGATTCTTTTCCGCCTTCAGATTTTGATAATGCCATCAAGAAAGCGGAAAGCTGTGGCATGAAAGTAGCTTATTCAAATGAGGCATTTGAGCTGTGGTATTTGCTGCACTTTGTTCACAGAGTGACTTCAATGAGTCGAAGTGAATTTAAAGATGAACTCTCTAAGCACTTAGGAATGCTGTACCAGAAAAATGATCCCACAATGTATGGGCGGCTGTTGAAATATAAAAAAGATGCGATTCGGAATGCAAAAACATTGCGTGATTGCGTGAGTTGCTCAGACAAGTGTTACTCTAAGCACAATCCCTCCACGACTGTAGATCAACTTGTTGAGGCACTTGATGAATATGTAAAAGATCTGAAGGCGTATTGTTTTCCTAATACGGACAGCGTAGAACACTCCCTAATACACAGAATGTCTTCACTTACCCCAGGTTTGACTACCCACTAAAGGGGTATAAATGAGCTATGACATGACCAGTCAATGGGATGGTAAGCCTTGCCCCTTGTGCGGTGAAGGCGTTTTGCACCTTGCCACTAAAACGCTGACGCAAGATTACAAAGGGCATCGTTATGATGCCGTGACTCGCGGGGCGTTTTGTGACCATTGCGCAGAGGGCTTTGTTGAATTTGATGCGGCAGAAGAAAGCGCGTGGTTGGCGTTTCGGGATCGGGTTGATGCGGAAGCGGCGACGGAATTGGCGCGTATTCGTCGCAAATTGAAACTGACTCAACTCCAAGCCGCACAATTAGCGGGCGGCGGTAAAAATGCCTTTTCCCGCTACGAACGTGGTCAAGTCAAACCCGTGGCAGCGCTCATCAATTTATTTCGCCTATTGGATAAACATCCTGATTTACTGAAAGAGTTGACTGTTTGAAGCCGTTGTCTCAGCAAAATTGACGACGAAAGCGTGGTGGGTTTGGGATAGAAGGTCGTATCGGGCTTTTTAGCGCAACGCTACAAATTAAATGCAGGAATAATTGACTATGGAAATCAGTATGTTGGCTTTTTTGGGTGGTCTGGTGGGGGCGGTGTTGATGGACATCACCGAAACTTGGGCGGCAAAGTGGGGCATTCGTAGTGGGGTCAGCATCGC
>FZPZ01000206.1_pt1 | contig 50651 bp, 49 predicted proteins | sample 1534811 | NCBI WGS metagenome assembly FZPZ01 (sample SAMEA104161953, study PRJEB21768) | metagenome | biome: subterrestrial habitat; feature: phreatic zone; material: underground water | place: France | collected 2016-06-01 | depth 60 m | reverse complement strand
ATGAACTGGAGGCACTCAAAACATCCGCCATGAAATTCTTCGGCGGACTTGTGTAGATACCTATGCCTTCAAGGGGAGGGTTGGGGTGGGGATGGGGTTTAGAGACGAAGGCTCAAACAAACAGCACAATCATCGGTAGACAGCTTCAGCGAACATTGCGCAGCTAGATGACTGATGCGGAAATACGGTTATGGTCAGGAAGCTGGATTTCGGGTGTTGCGGTTCTGGAACAACCAGGTTTTGCAAGAAACGGATGCGGTGGTCGAGGCTATCTGGATAGCTTTACAGAACGCGGTGGTTATACCCCATCCCCACCCCAGCCCTCCCCTTGAAGGGGAGGGAGATTGTTCAAATTCGCCCAATAAATTTAATCTCATTTTTATCGCACGTAAGCTGCATTTTTTCAAGGTTCAACATGCCCTTTATTGATTCGCATTGCCATTTAAATTTCCCCGCTTTGGCGGACAACATCCCCGACTTCTTAGCCCAGATGGCGCGCAACGATGTGGTGAACGCGCTGTGTGTGTCGGTCAATCTGGCAGATTTCCCGCAAGTGTTGGCGTTGGCGGAACAACATCCGCATTTGTACGCCTCGGTGGGCGTGCATCCTGATTATGAAAATGTGGCAGAACCCACGGTGGCGAGCTTGGTCGCGTTAGCGAATCATCCCAAAATCATCGCCATCGGCGAAACAGGCTTGGATTATTTTCGGCTGATGGGTGATTTGGATTGGCAACGCGAACGCTTCCGCGTGCATATCCGCGCCGCCCGTGAATCGGGTAAGCCCTTGATTATCCACACCCGTTCTGCTTCGGAAGACACGCTACGTTTGATGGCGGAAGAAAATGCAGCGGAAATTGGCGGGGTGATGCACTGCTTTACTGAAAACTGGGAAACCGCCCAAGCTGCACTGGACATGGGCTTTTACATTTCCTTTTCGGGCATTGTCACGTTTAAAAATGCGATACAAATCAAAGAAGTAGCGCAACGCGTACCGCTAGATCGCATCCTAATCGAAACCGACGCGCCCTATCTCGCGCCTGCTCCGCATCGCGGCAAGCTCAATCACCCCGCATGGGTCAAACATGTCGCCGAAGAAATCGCCCTGCTGCGCGGCATACCCTTGGAGGAAGTCGGCGAAGCCACCACGGCGAATTTCAAAAAACTATTTAAAATCAATTGATCGTGTAATGTAGGTGCGAATTCATTCGCACGATTTAACGAACAACGTGCGAATGAATTCGCACCTACGCGGAGAGGGAAACACCATGAGAATCGGACAAGGCTTTGATGTACACCAACTGGTCGCAGATCGCCGTCTCATTATCGGCGGCGTAGATATTCCCTTTGAAAAAGGTTTGCTGGGACATTCCGATGCCGACGTATTGCTGCACGCCATTTGCGACGCACTGCTGGGCGCGGCGGGATTAGGTGACATCGGGCGACACTTCGCCGACACCGATGCGCAATTTAAAAACATCGACAGCCGCATCTTGTTGCGGCAAACCATGCACTTAGTCAAAGCCCAAGGTTGGCGCGTCAATAATGTCGATGCCACCATCATCGCCCAAGCACCCAAAATGATGAGCCACATTCCCCAAATGGTGCAACACATCGCCGCCGACTTAGGGGTCGAGCGCAGTGCCGTCAACGTCAAAGCCACCACCACCGAAAAGTTAGGCTACACAGGACGCGGCGAAGGCATTGCCGCGCAGGCGGTGGTGTTACTGCTGGCGAATTCGTAGCCCGTATGCAATACGGGGTGAATGGCGCGATTATCCGTATTGCATACGGGCTACGTTTGTTCAATTGGAGTGTCAGGCGTTATCTGGGATAATGCCGCCCTCATCCCACCGCCGCCCGCCATGCGCCTGACCACAGCACAAATCCAAACCATCCAACGCGCCGCGTGCCAATACTTTGGCGCGGACGCGGCGGTTTGGCTATTTGGCTCACGCACCGACGACCGCAAAAAAGGCGGGGATTACGACTTTCTGATCGAAACCTCGCTGGACTCCCCCGACGCGCTGATACAACAAAAAATTGCCATGCTGCTCGCCCTACAAGCCAGCCGCCCGTTTGAAGACGAAAAAATTGATCTGGTCATCAAACGCCGCAATAGCGCGTTTGAACTGCCGATTTACACCGTCGCGCAGCAACAAGGAATTAAATTATGAAACCCGTTGATTTAATGTATGTTTATTTGAACGAATGCCAGTTGCACGCCGAGGTGTTGGCGGATGCGTGGACGGAAGCGCAAGCATGGACACCGTTTCAAGTGGACACGGTGCAGCAATTTAGCAAAGCGCAATTGCGCGTACTGGATCAAATGGCGTACCGCTTCACCAAATTGCAAGACAGCATGGGGCAAAAAGTCCTGCCCACCATTTTGGAATTGGCGCAAGAACCCATCGCCCCCGACGCGACCTTTGTCGAAAAACTTAACTGGCTAGAACGCATGGGCGCGCTGCCTTCCGCCGAAGACTGGAAAAAATTACGCATCGCCCGCAACGCCATCGCCCACGAATACCCCGACGACCACGCCCTGCGCGCCAGTGCGTTGAATCATTTTGTAGCAGGGGCAGGGCAGTTGTTGGGATTGCATGAATTTGTGCGGGGGTATGTGGAGGGGCATTTTTTGAAGGTGGGGTAGGGGCAGTAAATGATTGCTAAGGGCATATAAACAGTGAGCGACCTCGTTTATGGTAATCAGTGTCAATTAAAGTAAGGGGCAAGAAATGAAAAAAACAACACAATTACGTTGGATTGGTATGGTGATTTTCACAGTCATTCTTTGGCTGGTCGCCATAAGTTATAACATTGGTGGTATATCCGTGCTGTTGCTTGCATTTGGATTTGCCGTTGGCTATGAATATCTAATTGTTCGCACAGCAAAGTAGGGCGCAATTGTTATTGCGCCGTATGTTTTTTAATCCATTACGCATTGATTTTAAATAAATATGCACTCACAACCTTTTGACCGCAACCAGCATCTTTACAAAAACGAGGCATTTGCCGAGTTGGTAAAAGATGCGGTGCGTTTTTTTAATGGCACGCCTGCGCATACGTTGCCACCGCCCGAGTCTTTTTCGGGGACGGGGGTGTATGCCTTGTATTACACGGGCTCGCATCCGTTGTATGCGCGTTATGCGGAACTGAATCGCTTGGCGTATCAATGCCCGATTTACGTCGGCAAAGCAGTGCCTAAAGGTTGGCGGCAGGCGCGGGCATCGGATGATGCGTCAAGTCCGTCGCGGGAGTTGGCGAATCGTTTGCGGGAGCATAGCCGCAGTCTTGGGCAATGCGCTGACTTTTCGCTGGCGGATTTTAAGTGCCGTTTTGTGATCTTTGAGGCGGAGGCTTCGCACATGATTAGCACGATGGAAGCCGCGCTGATTAAGTTAAACAAGCCGCTTTGGAATACCACGGTGGATGGTTTTGGTAATCACGACCCTGGCAATGGGCGGTATGAGCAGGCGAAATCCGATTGGGATGTGTTGCACGCGGGGCGGGCTTGGGCGGGCAAATGTAATGGCATCGCGCATGAAAAAAGTGCGATTGTTGAAAAAATTCAGCTTCATTTGAAAGGCTTAGGATAATGCGCACCTTGGAACTTTTTTCAGGAGCGGGCGGGTTGGCGAAGGGTCTGGAGTTGTCGGGCTTTGAACATGCCGCGCTGGTGGAAAAAAACAAACACGCGTGCGCCACGTTGGCGGAAAACTTTAATCCTGAGCGGGTGTTTTTTGGGGATGTTCAGCATTTTGATTTGGACAGTTTGACTCAAATCGACATGGTGGCAGGCGGGCCGCCGTGTCAGCCGTTTTCTTTGGGGGGCAAGCATCTGGCCGAGCAAGACCAGCGCGATATGTTTCCGTTTGCGATTCAAGCGATTGAGCGTTTAAAGCCCAAAGCCTTTGTGTTTGAAAATGTCAAAGGGCTGCTGCGCCCCAGCTTTGCCGATTATTTTGCCTATATTTTGTTGCGCTTGGCGCATCCAGATTGCACCGCTGAAAAACACGGCGATTGGCGGGCGCATTTGCAGCAACTGCGCAGTTTGCCAACGGCTGGGCAATACCGCGTGCAATTTCAGCTTATCAATGCGGCAAATTATGGCGTGCCACAAACGCGTGAACGGGTGATTATGGTGGGCATTCGCGCTGATCTGGCGGGCAGTTGGACGTTTCCCGCTGAAACCCATTCGGAAGCACGGTTGTTGTGGGATAAGTTCGTCACGGGCGAATACTGGGCGCGTCATCAAGTCCCGCTTGCCCAACGCCCCGCTTTGGACGCATCGCTGACCGAAAAAATCGCCCGTCTAAAAGCGCAATACGGCTTGTTTGCCCCCGCCGCGTTGCCGTGGCAAACCGTGCGCGACGCGCTGCATGACACGCCCGACCCACAGTCTAATCATGGCATCATCGACCATTTGTTCCGCGATGGGGCACGGACGTATGCGGGACACACGGGCAGTGACTTTGATGCACCCGCCAAAACCTTGAAAGCAGGTGGACACGGCGTGCCAGGGGGCGAAAATATGATCCGTTTTCACGATGGACGGGTGCGTTATTTCACCGCGTTTGAAGCCAAACGCCTGCAAACTTTTCCTGACGATTTTGTGATTAAAGGCGCGTGGGGCGAGGCGATGCGGCAAATTGGCAATGCCGTGCCTGTGTTGTTGGCGGAAAAAATTGGTAACCAGTTGGCGACAAAAGTACACACGCATTAGTGTGCTGCCCACATCTTTAATTTTAAACAGGAACAATCATGCGCATTTTGGCGTTAGAAACTTCGACGGAATTTTGTTCGGTGGCGTTGTGGCAGGATGGCGATGTGCGGGCAAAAAGTGAATTGGTCGGGCAGAAGCATTCGGAATTGTTGTTAAAGCAATTAGATGCGTTGCTGCGCGAGGTTGGCGTGCGCGTGGCGGAGTTGGATGGCATCGCGTATGGCAAGGGGCCAGGATCGTTCACGGGGGTGCGGATTGCGTGTGGTGTCACGCAAGGGCTGGCGTTGGGTGCGGATTTGTCGGTGGTGGGCGTGTGCACCTTGTTGGCGTTGGCGCAGGCTAGTGCTCAGTCGCGGGTGATTGCGGCGTTGGATGCGCGCATGGGCGAGATTTACCATGCAGCTTATGCGTTGCAAGACGGTATGTGGACGGAAATTTCAGCACCGTGCTTATGCAAAGCGGATGCTGCGCCGCTGGTGGAGGGTGGTGGTTGGTTCGGCGCGGGCAGTGGTTTTGCGGCGTATTCCGAGGCGTTGGCGACGCGCTACGCAGGACAATTAGACGGCATGGACGTGTTAGCCGTGCCGCAAGCGGCGGCGATTGCGGTGTTGGGCGCGGCGGAATTTTTGGCGGGGCAGGGCGTAGATGCGGCGTTGGCGCAACCGTTGTATTTGCGCGATAAAGTGGCGTTGAAAACTGCCGAGCGCGTGGCGTTGGGCGGTGCATGATGCCCGAATCCATTGGCGTGGGAGCGCACAAATTGTGCGATTAGCCTCTCACAACCCCCTGCGCGCAATTTGTGCGCGCCCTCAGTCGTATGTATGCGGAGACGAATGACATGATTCGAGACATGACCGCCGCTGACGTGAACGCGGTGCTGGCGATTGAGCGATCCGTACAGCCCTATCCTTGGACATTGGGCAATTTTAACGATGCCTTGCAAGCGGGTTATGTGGCGCGGGTGGTAGTGAATGACGATGAAATTCAAGGGTTTATGGTGTGGTTTGCCTTGCCTGATGAAGCAGAATTGTTGAATATCGGGGTGGCGGCAGCGCATCAACGGCAAGGTATTGCCCGTGCTTTAATCAATGACTTGCTGACCACAGCGACCACGCAACAGCGGCAACGGGTGTTTTTAGAAGTGCGCGTGTCCAATATTGCCGCGATTGAATTGTATTGCCATGCTGATTTTGCGGTCGCGGGCGAACGGCGCGGTTATTATAAAAATGCGCAAGGCAGCGAAAACGCCTTGGTCATGGTGTGCGAATTAACGGGAGAGTGGCATGAATAGGCAAGAGGCGGTGTTGCGGGAATTGAATTTATTTCCGCAATGGCAGCGGCGGGAGATGCCTGTGTCTGTAGGTGCGAATTTATTCGCACGGGGTGAAGCGGGTAGGGTGGATAAACAAAGTGCATCCACCGAAGCCGCAAACTCGTTGGCAATGGTTGAAAATACGGTGCGGCTTGAATCGGTTGAAATGTCCGCCACCCAAGTGGTGGATGTGCGCAGCTTTACCCCCCTAGCGCAGAATACCGACAACGAAAACCGTGCGAATAAATTCGCACCTACGGGTGTTGTGGAAATTCATCGCCCCGAAACTCCCCCTGAATCCCGCGCCAATTGGGCAACATTGCACCCGCAAATTGAAACTTGCCAACGCTGCGAGCTGCACGCGGGTTGTTTGCAAACGGTGTGTGGTACGGGCGACCCACAAGCCGATTGGTTGTGGATTGGCGATTGGTCTAGCGAGGAAGACGATGTGCAAGGCGAGCCGTTTATGGGCGCGACAGGTAAGTTATTGGACAATATGCTGCGCGCGATGGGCTTGAATCGTCAGCAAAATGTCTATTTAACCAATGTATTGAAATGTCGCCCACCTGAACAGCATCATAGTTTGAGCCACGAAATTGAACAGTGTTTGCCGTATCTGCACCAGCAAATTGCCTTGATAAAACCTAAAAAAATCATCGCCTTGGGCAATACGGCGGCTCATGCCTTGTTAGGGGGCAATATGCCACTAAAAACCTTGCGCGGACAAGTTCACCATTACCAAGATATTCCCGTGATCGTCACCTATCACCCCGCCTATCTACTGCGCAGTCCGCTGGAAAAAGCCCACGTTTGGGCAGATTTGTGTTTGGCAAAGACCATCAACGAGTGACGATTAACATGCAATTGTGCGTTGATTTAACAAGCGAATCACGCCTTGCAAAGCAATGTCCACCGATTGTTGACGGATGGAGGAACGATCTCCCTTGAGGAGGTGCAACTGAGTGAGAATAGCCTCGTTTTGAATCCCCCAAGCAAACCAAATCGTACCAACAGGTTTATTGAGCGAGCCACCACCAGGTCCCGCGATGCCACTGACCGCGAGGGCAATCTGTGCATGGCTATGCTTTAAGGCACCCGCCACCATTTCACGCACGGTTGCCGCACTGACAGCCCCTTGCTGCGCCAAGGTATCGGGCGACACTCCCAGCATTTCGGTTTTGGCGAGGTTGGTGTAAGTCACAAAGCCGCGTTCAAACCAGTGCGAACTGCCCGCAATATCCGTAATCGCTTGCGCCACCCCACCGCCCGTACAAGACTCGGCCGTCGTTAACATCATACCGTGTTGACTGAGCAGCGTACCGAGCCGTTTTGGGATTGAATCGTTCATTTTTAGGATCGGTAAAAGACGAGGTGTATTTTGAGAAAAACAATAGGGGTAAGCTAATCGCATTCACTATTTTTCAATATATTCAAGTGAATGCGCTCAACTTACCCGCTATAAACTAACGACTAGCGACTAACAGCTAACCACTAAGTATTTTGCACTACAATTTTAGGGAAAACTGCGCTGTGGTCTTGTGCCATGTCGGCGATTTTTACCGCGATGCGTCTGGCAATTTGCTTATACACTTTGGCGATATTGCCCTCAGGATCCGCCACCACGGTGGGCTTGCCCGAATCAGCTTGTTCACGAATGCGAATATCCAAGGGCAAGCCCCCTAAAAATTCGGTGTTGTAGTCGGCACACATTTTAGCACCGCCACCTGAGCCAAAAATATGCTCTTCGTGACCACAGTTCGAGCAAATATGCGTACTCATGTTTTCCACGATGCCGACGATTTTAATGCCCACTTTCTCGAACATTTTCAATCCTTTACGAGCATCTAACAGCGCAATATCTTGCGGAGTGGTCACAATGACCGCACCTGTGACAGGCACTTTTTGTGCCAAAGTCAGTTGTATGTCGCCCGTGCCAGGTGGTAAATCCACCACCAAATAATCCAAATTATCCCACTGTGTTTGGCGCAATAGTTGATCCAAAGCTTGAGTCACCATCGGACCGCGCCAGATCATCGGTGCGTCATTGTCTTGTATCATGTAGCCGATCGACATGGATTGCAGACCGTGATTGCTCATCGGTTCAATAGATTTGCCATCGCGAGATTTAGGTTGACCGCTAATGCCTAACATCGTTGGTTGAGAAGGTCCGTAAATATCGGCATCCAAAATCCCGACGCGCGCGCCTTCAGCCGCCAATGCCAGTGCCAGATTCACAGCGGTGGTGGATTTGCCTACGCCACCTTTACCCGATGCCACGGCGATAATGTTTTTGACCCCCGCGACCAATTCCACGCCGCGCTGTACGGCATGAGGAATGACTTTGCTGCTCACATTGACGCTGACTTTTTCCACGTCTGGCAAGGCAGCTTGCAAGTCGGCGACCACCATCATGCGAATATCTTCCCAAACGCTTTGCGCGGGGTAGCCTAGCAGAATGTCTAAACTGACATCATTCCCTGTAATTTTGATGTTTTTAACCGATTTTCCCGATACAAAATCTTTATGGGTATTGGGGTCGATGAGTTGCGTTAAGGCATTTTTGACATCAGCTTCGGTAAAACTCATTGGTGGACTCCTAAAAAGGTAAGATTAAAGTTCAAGCCCGATTTTAAACTACTTGAGAAAAATGATAGGCAATTTTTTTGTGATTGATAAGGCAGTGCTCATCACGACACGTGATGGCATGCGATCCTGGCTGACAAATAAACGCATATTCAACACCTGATTCACCGCCCTTTCAGGGCTGCACGAATTACGCATAATTTGTATTATGTAAAATCAAAAGTACCGTTTGAAAAGGGTGCGCTAATCGTATGTCGGCAGTACTGTCAATTTGGCATATCAGCTGCGATAATGTGTTCAATCATCTCAAATACAAAGATCCAGCGAATTCGCTCGTATTTGAGCTTAAATCAGATTGTTCGTTAAACAATCCGTCCTATTCTTAAGGCGCGGTTGGTTTTGTTCACAAAACTGCCCTCCCCTACCTTTAGCTTACCCCCGTTGTTAGGATGAAATCATGTTAGAAATTGTAATGCTGGTATTGCTGTTGATTATTTTGGCGGCGTTGGCGTGGCTTATCGTCCAGTTACGTCGTTCGCAGGGGCAAATGTCGGCGGCATTGAACCAAGGCTTGGAGGCACGGCACCGCTTAATGTTGAGCGATTTGCACCAAGGCTTAAACCAGTTAGGCGACCGCATGATTCAAGCCAATGCCGACAGTGCGGCGCGGCTGCGCGATTCGGTCACGCAAGAATTAACCCAAACCCGTGATGCGGTGCAGACCTTGCAATTGGCGCAACACCGCAGTTTGTCAGATACGCGGGAAGCCATCTTGACCCAATTAGCGCAGTTGTCGGCGGAGCTACAAATCAAGCAAGACGCGCTGCGCGTGGAAATCGTCGGCAAAACGCTGGAAACCTTGGCGGAACAAGGGCGCGCCGATCAGGCCATGATCCAAACCACCATGCAGCGCAGCACCGAATTATTGACGCAAAGCATCGCAGGATTAACCCAAAGTACCGCCGCGCAGTTGGAAAAAATTGCCGCCAGTGTTGCCGAGCGATTGGCAGCAGGGTTTAAACAGACCAATGAAACATTTGCCCAAGTCACCCAAGGCTTGAACTTAACCCGCGAAGCCATGCAAGCCCTGCAATTGGCGCAACAATCGGGTTTGGCGACCACCCGCGAAGCCTTATTGACCCAGTTGGCGCAGTTGTCGGCAGGCTTGCAAGCCAAGCAAGAAGAAATGCGCATAGAACTGGTCAAGAAAACCTTGGAAACCTTGGCGGAGCAAGGGCGCGCCGATCAAGCCTTGATTCAAAGCACGATGCAGCGCAATACCGAAATGCTAACACTTAGCATCACGGGACTGACCCAAAGCACCGATACGCGACTGGAGCAAATTTCAGGCAAAGTGGCGGAACGCTTGGACGAAGGCTTTAAGAAAACCAACGAAACGTTTACCAATGTGATGACCCGCTTAGCCACCATCGACGAAGCGCAGAAAAAAATCGACGGCTTGACCACCAATGTGGTGAGTTTGCAAGCGTTGCTAGGCGATAAACGCTCACGCGGCGCGTTTGGCGAAGTGCAATTGGAAGGCTTGGTGCGCAACATTTTGCCGCCCGATTCTTATCGTTTTCAAGAAAAACTCTCCAACGGCAGCCGCGTGGATTGCTTGCTGATTCTGCCCTCCCCCACAGGCAATGTCCCCGTCGATGCCAAATTCCCGCTGGAAAATTACCACCGCATGTTGGAAGCCGATTTGGCGGAATCCGACAAACAAACCGCCCGCCGACAATTCAAGCTAGACATTCGCAAACATATCGACGACATTAGTAGCAAGTATTTGATTAAAAACGAAACATCTGATGGCGCAGTGATGTTCTTACCCGCCGAAGCCGTGTTCGCCGAGATACACGCTTATCACGGCGATTTAGTTGAATACGCCATGCAAAAACATATCTGGATCGTGTCGCCCACCACTTTGATGGCAGTATTGAACACGGCGCGGGCGGTGATGAAAGACGTGAAAATGCGCGAGCAGGTGCATATCATCCAAAAAGCCCTAGGCGGCTTGAGTGCCGACTTCAAGCGTTTTGATGAGCGCATGGGAAAACTCGCAGACAATATTCGTAGGGCGCACGAAGAAGCGGAAAAAGTCGAAATTTCCAGCAAAAAAATCACCAGCCACTTCGCCAAAATAGAATCCGTGGACGTGCTAGAAGATACGCCACTGCCGATTGTGTTGCAGGATGAAGTGTAGCTTTTAGCCTCAACGCAGCGAAATCATGCGGTAAACGTTGGAAGCTAGGCACTATCGGGTAAATTTTCAAAAACTTGCGCCACGGTTTGATACGTCGTTAATGCCGTGACCACAACCTCCATTGGTGCTGCAAAAATATTTGGAAAGTTTTTTTTCCAAGGGACTGATAATCGGAAATGCCAATTTTTCTATCGGCGGCACAAACTCCGCATTCACCCCCGCCTTGTTGCCTCGCGCATCCATTCGATACCAGCCATGCTGCTTGAGATAAACCGCATTTAAGCCGTGTAAACAATAGGGTGGCACATCATTTTCAATCGTCAAACGTTGATAGCACAGTCCCGCAGGAATGTGATTTGCCCTTAACAACGCGGCTAATAAATGACTTTTCGCATAACAATAACCCGTACCATAAAGCAGCACATCCGACGCTTTGCAAGTGACGGGGTTCAGCTGGTAATCCCAACTGTGTTTAATGCTATCGCGGACAAATTCAAAACAGCGTGAAGTGATTTTACAAGCAGGCGAAACCGCCAACCCACCTGCCGCAAAAGTAGCGGGCAAACGTGGCAAAACCAAACAAAACAAGGCATTCAACCTACTAAGGCGACTACGCGGATACGCCGATGATGTCTGGCGATTCACCGAAAACCCGCACGTCCCCTTCACCAACAACATCGCCGAACATGCGGTGCGCATGCCCAAAGTTAAACAGAAAATCTCAGGCGGATTCCGCACCATGCAAGGTCTCGAAATCTTCTGCACCATACGCTCCTACCTAGCCACCCTGCATAAACAAGGTGCAAATATCTTCGATGCGCTAATCCAAACCTTCCGTGAATCCCCGCCCCCACCCCGCTTTGCTTGAGAGGGGGCTGAGTAGTTACGCGCAGATTAGATTTATCCCCGCTTTCACGCCATCATACCGATGATGCAGCAACTCTCATTTTGACCGTGGGTACGACAAATTCGTACATCGCCCGAAAGGGCGAAAACCCAGCCTTATTCACGAAAAACCGTACGAATGAATTCGCACCTACGGTCAAAATGAGAATTGCTAGCGACCAAGGGAAAGGGGTCGAATAATTTACCGTTATGAATTATAATTAAAATATTAGGTTTGCATTTTATTTTACCTAGGTAGTTTTACACTAATCACCCCTGTTTTAGTTGATAGATATATTACATAAGACAAGGGTAATTACGCGCCCACATAGATTAAAAAAGAAGTCTCCACGATAACTTATAATCAGGTACTTAACGACTAACAACCATCACCTTGAACACTTTTTTTGGTTCTTTTCAACAGCGTGCTGTCATTGCCTTGCGCAATATGCTGCGCCACCTGTTCCCTCAGCACGATAGCGATAGCGGTTTTTCGCGGGTGTTGCGCTGGGCTTTGTTAGAAACAGGCTTGTTTTGCACCCTCGCAATTGCATTGCGTTTATGGATAACGCCCGAAGACCCCTTCGGTTTGGAAGCACAATTTCCTTGGCTGTGGATCGTTCCCGCCTTATTGGCAATGCGTTATGGTACGGCGATGGGGGTGTTGGCGGTGATGATCGTCTTGGGGAGTTGGTTGGTTTTGCCGCTTATGGAAATCAAAGTAGGTCATCCGTCGATTGAGTTTCCTAAAATATATTTTATGGGTGGACTGTTGCTGACCTTGGTATGTGGGCAGTTTTCTGACATGTGGAATGCCCACATTCATCGACTGCGCGTCATTAACGCCTACTTAGATGAACGCCTAGGCACATTGACTAAAAATCACTATTTACTGCGTTTGTCACACGACAGACTAGAGCAGGACTTGTTGGCAAAACCATTAACTTTACGGGAAACGCTGCTGCGGTTACGCAAACTCTCTAGCACCCAAACGGGGCGTGAACTCCCTTGTGCGCAGGAGTTTATTCAACTGCTAGGACAACATTGTCAGTTGGAAATTGCCGCACTCTATGGCATGGGGCAAAACGAGTCCTTTTCCGAGCAGGCGACAGCGAGCCTAGGGGTCGTGACCCCGTTAGCGCAAGATGACCCTTTGGTGCAATATAGCGTAGAACATCGCAGCTTAGCGCATGTGCAGACGGGGGCGATGTCTGTTGAGGCGCGCGATCAGAGTCGCTACCTGATTTGCGCCCCCTTATTGACCTCACAAGACATCTTGGTCGGGCTGTTGGTGGTGGAAAAGCTACCGTTTTTTGCTTTAAACGACAACGCGTTACAACAGCTTTCGGTGTTCGCAGGCTTCTATGCTGATGGGGTGGCGATTGGTCACGCCGTCTATCCCGTATTGCAAGCGGTACCTGATTGCCCCATTGAGCTCGCACTAGACATCGTGCGCCTGCATCGCATCAAAGTGAACGAAGGCGTGGAATCGAGCTTAGTGGTCTTGGTCTTTGAGAGCGACGCGCGCTCACTGGATATTTATGAGCAAGTCAAGCGACTGAATCGGGGCGTGGATATTAACTGGCACTTCTCAGGAAAACGCCGCCATGCCTTATTGACCTTATTGACACTGGCAGGACCCGCTGCGGTAGAAGGCTATATACACCGCATCGAAAGCGCAATACAAGATCGCTTTGAGGTGGATTTCTTAACCGCTCAAGTCACGGTGCATGTGCAGGCTTTGGGGCTGGATACGCCTGCCGATACACTCAAAAACTTGGTGGCGCGTTGTGTGGTATAAGTTATTAACCTTGGCGATAGCCCTTGAGTCTGGCAGTTGGTTCGTGCTATTACAGCGCAGTAGCAGCATGGAAGTCATGGTCACCTACTTCACGCTACACACCCTTGGCAGCATGATCTTAGCGATCGCGATACGCTGGTTAATCCCCAAAACCTATCGTCATCCGCGTGGCTGGTTGCTACTTTTTCTATTCAGTTATAACTTTTTTATGCCTGTGGTCGGGTTGCTAGGCGCGCTGTTAGGATTCTTGCTAGGGGTCTGGTTGCCGCGTCATTATCGTTTGCCGTTGTTTGTCAACAAACATATTCCGCGCTACACCACCCATCGCAATCGCGAAGGCACAGGGTTTCGCAGTGGGCGGGTGCGCAGTCAGCTCAATAATGCCGAGACCCCACTTGACCATCGCTTGAATGCCTTGATGGCGGTAGAAGAAACACCTGCACGCGTCACGGGCAATATGTTGCGCAAACTCTTATCGGACTCATCAGATGATATACGACTCTTAGCCTATGGAATTTTAGATGGCAAAGAAAAACAGATCGCCCAGCGCATACAAGCATCCATCCATACCCTAGCAGAACTGAGTGATGCGGATCAACAATATCAAGCACACAAGCGCATCGCCGAATTGTATTTTGAATTGATTTATCAAGACTTAGTGCAAGGCGATATGCGCTTGTTTAGTGCCACACAAGTGCGTGAACATATCCAACTAGCCCAGCAATATCGTGCCGAACAGGATGCAGGATTGTGGTTTATGTTGGCGCGTTTAGAATTATCTCAGGGGAATGCGGATGCGGCCGACCATGCACTACAACACGCGAATACCGAAAAATTCACTTACGAGCGATTACTCCCCTATTTAGCAGAATTGCGCTTTTTGCAACGTCGTTTTGCTGACATTCGTGCCCTGTTTGCGGATGCACGCAATGCGCATTACTTACCCGCACTGATGCCGTTGCGCGACTATTGGATGAACCATGAAACTACCCTCTCCACTCCAGAAAACACTATCTCGCCTGAAACTGACCGCCACGCCGACGAACCTGTTACAGGATAAGCCGACGGCGACGACGGAATTTCCTACCGCAACAGAATGTGATGTGTTGTTATTGCTAGAAGGCACCTTCCCCTTTGTGAGCGGCGGGGTGTCGAGTTGGGTCAATCAAATCATTCGGGGCTTTCCTGAGATTCGTTTTGGCATCTGTTTCATCGGCAGTCGGCGTGAAGATTACGGCAAAGCTAAATACGTCTTACCCGACAACGTCGTACATCTGGAAACCCATTACATGCACGAGCGGCATCGCGTGCCATTGGTCGCACCTAGCCGCTCCGAACAAGGCGCGTTCGATCAAATGGCAAACTTACACCAGCAGTTTCGACAAGCCGCCGAAACCGATGAAAAAGGCGGAATCACGGCCGCGATGCAGGCAATTTTACCTATGCTACAAGACGGGCAAGCACTGGATGAATCGGCTTTTTTATACGGTGATTTATCTTGGAAACGCATCACGGATGAGTATCGCACCCATTGCACCGACCCCTCTTTCGTTGATTATTTTTGGACCGTACGCATCATGCACGCACCGATTTGGACCTTGGCACGCATCGCCCACACCGCCATTCCTGCCCGCTGCTATCACACTATTTCCACAGGTTATGCAGGATTTTTGGGGGCGTTGCTAAAGTGGCAAACAGGTCGCCCGCTGATTTTGTCCGAACATGGGATTTACACCAAAGAGCGCAAAATTGACTTGTTTCAAAGCGAATGGATTGCCGATAATCGCGGCGCGTTTGAAAAAGATGCCTCGGAAATCTCCTATTTTCGGGAGCTGTGGATACGGCTATTTGAAGCCTTGGGGCGAGTGTGTTACGACGCATCAGACGATATTGTGGCGTTGTACGAAATCAACCGCTTGCGCCAAGTACGCGACGGCGCAGAAAGCAGCCGCACCCAAAATATCCCCAATGGTATCGACTTGCCCCGCATGACCAAGCTGCGCGCCCTGCGCCCCATGGATCCCCCTTTGGTCATGTGCTTATTGGGGCGGGTTGTGCCGATTAAAGATGTCAAAACCTTTATTCGCGCCATGCGTACCGTGGTCAACCGCCTGCCCGAAGCCGAAGCATGGATTGCAGGTCCTGAAGACGAAGACCGTGCTTATGCGGAAGAGTGTCATCAAATAGCCGAAAGTTTAGGGCTAAAAGATAAAGTGAAATTCTTGGGGTTTCAAAAAATTGATGATTTAATGCCCAAAATTGGGCTGATTGTACTCTCCAGCATCAGCGAAGCCCTGCCCTTGGTCTTGTTAGAAGGGTTTGCCGCTGGCGTACCTGCGGTGGCAACCGACGTGGGTTCATGCCGACAACTGCTTTATGGGCTAGATGCAGCCGATCAAGCACTGGGAGCCGCAGGTGAAATCGTTGGAATCGCCGATCCAGAAGCCTTAGCCCTTGCTGCGGTTAAGCTATTTAGCAATCTTGATCTCTGGCGCAAAGCCCAAGCAGCGGGCATCGCGCGTGTTGAAGCCTATTACACGCAAGACATGATGTTCGCTAAATATCGCGCGCTCTATCAAAAATCGCTCACGGATCAAGCCCGTGAAATCGCTTGCTAAGTACAGGAGGATATAAATGGCAGGTATAGGTTTTGAACTTCGCAAAATTTTAAAACGCGACAATTTATTGTCGTTGTTGCACGCCTATTCCTTTGCGGCGGTCATCAGTTCTGGGGCATGGGTATTGTCCATTGTCGGCATTTTATTGATCGGGGTATTGAGCTATGCCATCCAGATACCAGGCGAGATGGTCGTGCAATTTCAAGTCTCTATCACCTATGTGATCGCCGCTTCGCTGATTTTCACAGGGCCATTTCAACTGTCACTCACCCGTTTTACCGCCGATCGCCTCTACGAAAAACGCAGCGACATTGTGCTGACCAATTTTCACGCCATTGCCCTCACTGTCACCGTGTTTGGCGGCGCGTTAGGCTGGTTATGTGCGGTATTTTTATTCCCCGCGCAAACTGTGTTGTATCGCATTTTGCTGCTGGCGGCCTTTGTGCTGATGTGCAACATCTGGATCGCCACCATTTTTCTATCGGGGATCAAACAATACAAAGCCATCGTTTGGCTCTATTTCTTGGGCTATACCATCACCGTATTGGCGGCGTTGTTTTTGCGCGGCGCGCACCTAGAAGGCTTGATGACAGGCTTTGTGATTGGACACACCATCATGTTAAGTGGCATGTGGGCATTGATTTTGCGCAACTTTCCCGCCAAAACCTTTATTTCGTTTGAAGTTTTTGATCTTAAATCGCTCTATCCCATGCTGTTATGGATAGGATTTTTCTACAACTTTGGCGTATGGATAGACAAATTTATGTTCTGGTTCACCCCCCATACTAGCCAAGCCATCATCGGTCCCTTACGCGCATCGGTCATTTACGACCTACCTGTGTTTCTGGCATATTTGTCGATTATTCCTGGTATGGCGATATTTTTAGTGCGCATGGAAACCGATTTTGTTGAATACTACGATGCGTTCTACAACACCGTGCGCACAGGCGGTTCACTGGAAATTATCGAAGAGCATCGCAATAACATGGTGCAAACCATCCGCTTCGGCATCTTTGAAATCATCAAAACACAAACCATCGCCGCCCTCCTGATCATCGTGATGGGCGAATCTATCCTCAATTGGCTGGGCATTTCGACGCTATATCTGCCACTACTCTATATCGACGTCATCGCCGCCAGTTTGCAAGTAGTATTGCTGGGCATACTGAATGTGCTGTTTTATTTAGACAAACGCTTTATTGTATTGTGCTTAACAGGGGGATTTGTCGTACTCAATATCCTGTTTACTTGGATTTCCATCTTGCTCGGTCCCGCTTTTTACGGCTACGGCTTCGCCCTCGCCCTGCTAATGACCGTACTCGTAAGCTTCGTCTGGCTATCCAAAAAAATAGACCTGCTGGAATATGAAACTTTTATGATTCAATAACGCAAAAACACCCCGCGCAGCACATTTTATTCCGCAACGTAGGTTGGGTTGAGCGTCAGCGAAGCCCAACAAAGTGCGCGGTAAACGTTGGGCTTCGTACCTCAACCCAACCTACGGGCTACGGGCTACGGGCTACGCGGGTTGCTTTAGGGTTTTCCATTCGTCCGTCAATAGACCTGAAAACCCCCAGTCCTCTTCATTTATTTCTTGAATAACGATATGCGTGTGCTCAGGTTTTTTTCCGAGTACGCGTACAAGTGAATCGGTGATGTCCTTAACCAGTTGAGCCTTCTGCTCTCTCGTGGCTCCCCGAGTGATTTGGATATTTACGTATGGCATGTTGTGATTCTTTATTCAGTGTGGCAAGAAGTCTGACGTGGAGCTAAGGGACTGCGCGTTTTTGAACAGTCCCACTTGAGCGAGAGCTTAGGCTGGATGTTGACTCCACCAGTCGCCCAGACACAAACTTGTGAAGCACGCTTGCAATCAAGGTCTGATAGGGCAACCCCTCTTCAAGTGCCATTGCTTGAATATCCATCAAGTCAGGTGTGGAAAGGCGGATATTGACCCGCTTTTCTTTGAGAAACGTGGCTGACGCAGCCGCTTTAAATTTAGCGAGATTGGCTTTTGAAGGCGATGTGGACTTCAATTCTCCCTGCTCATAAGCGGTCAATATATCTTGCTCAAACGCATCAAGTTTTTTCATTTGGTTTACTCCTTAGCAAATAGTCTCTCGTTGCTTTTCTACTGGGGATCACAGTTTTCAGAAAGTAATAATCTGTTTCTTCAACGTAAGGAACCAAGTAAACATAACCATCAAGTGCAACAACCAAAACAGACTGGTTGGGATATTTTTCCGTGTTCGGGTGGCGCAATTCATCTAGCAAACCATCCGCCTCAATTGCCAACACCATTTCTTCAAACGAAATATGCCGTTCAATTTTGAGTGCCTTGTTTTTATCGTGGTTCCAGCGAAATGGTTTCATGTGACTAAGTTTAACTCGATGTGTGCCTATTGTCACCTGTTGACATGATGACCAACGTACAACATTCACCCATTGTGGGGGGTAATGGATATCAGACTTGATTGATTTGACTGACCCGCGCTATTGCACCATGCTCATCATGCGCACCTTGATATTGGCGGTTTCTTGCTGCCAGTCGCCCCATTTTTCAAAGCTATGGCACACGCGCAGGGTTTGCGAAATTTCTGCACAGCCTTTTTGCAGCATTTTTTCGTACAGCGGCAAAGTGTCTAACTTGCCCACGCCTGTCAGCATATCAATGTGAAAAATCAGCTCCGCCGTGCTTTCCGCGACACGAGTTTCAAAAACATGACCGTTTTTCGCCAGTTCAACTTTGATCGGGAAAGACATATCAGCTCCTTGTTTTAACCCTCAATAAGCTCGGCAATGTAGGCTGCAATAAGCGAAGCGCATTGCACCAATTGTTTGATTGCAAAATGAATTTATACGACGCAATAACGATTGCGCCCTACGTTTATTGCTCCCATCGTAGGTTGGGTTGAGCATCAGCGAAGCCCAACAAATGCCACACAACTACGCGGTAAACGTTGGGCTTCGTACCTCAACCCAACCTACGGGCTCAGATTATCAGTTGCAGCCTTTTAATTTATTAGCCAAGCAATCTCTCGCCATTTTCTGCGCCTTTGCAATTTGTTGCGATGTCATTTTCCTTGCCACCAAGTCACGAAATTCAATCATATCGGCGTTGCCAGATATAGCCGCAAGATTGAGCCATAGGTGGGCTTTCACGTTATCCTGAGGGACTCCGTGTCCTTTGACATACATCACACCAAGGTTGGATTGCCCAGCATCATCGCCTTGCTGTGCAGCGAGTCGATACCACTTCACTGCCTCCTCATAATTTTGAGGAATGCCTTGTCCTTCACCATACATCACACCAAGGTTGGCTTGCGCCTTTGCATTTCCTTGCTGTGCTGCGAGTCGATACCACTTCGCTGCCTCGGCATAATCTTGAGAAACGCCTTGCCCGTTGTAATAGATCACCCCTAGGTTGGTTTGCGCATTGACATTCCCTTGCTGTGCTGCGAGTCGAAACCACTTCACTCCCTCAGCATAATCTTGAAGAACTCCGTGTCCTTTGCGAAACATTACCCCAAGGTTGTTTTGTGCATCGGCATCGCCTTGCTGTGCAGCGAGTCGATACCACTTCACCGCCTCCTCATAATCTTGAGAAGCTCCTTTCCCTTCGTCATACATCACCCCAAGGTTATATTGCGCAACAGCATGACCTTGCTGTGCAGCGAGTCGATACCACTTCACTGCCTCCTCATAATCTTGAGGAATGCTTTGTCCTTCAGCATACATTACCCCAAGGTTAGCTTGTGCCTTGGCATTTCCTTGCTGTGCAGCGAGTCGATACCACTTCGCTGCCTCCGCATAATCTTGAGGGGTTCCTAGTCCCTTGTCATACATAAACCCAAGGTTTTTTTGCGCCTCGGCATTCCCTTGCTGCGCTTCCTTTTTATATATTCGCAATGCGGTTTTATAGTCTTGTCTTGTGTAAGCAGCCTCCCCATCATCAAACTCATTTGCAAACACAACGGTGCTGCTCACAACTGTTAGTAAAAGTGTACAAAATAGGTTTCTAATTCGCATTTTTATCTCGCCTCACAATAGTAATTTTCAATGAATGCCATGCAACCCTGCCGTACTAGGGAGAAGGATAAATCCTCACGTCCCTTGTTAGAAAAGCTGGTTTTCCCCTTCTCAGCCTTAAAGCTCCCTCACCCTCACCTGCTTCCCCTTGACTTTCCCCTCATTGAGTTTGCGCACGGCGGCTTGAGCGATATGTCTATCCACCGCGACATAAGTGGAAAACTCTGTCACGTTAATCTTGCCGATTTGTTCTTTTTGATAGCCCGCATCGCCTGTGAGTGCGCCCAGTACGTCGCCTGCGCGGATTTTTTCTTTGCGACCGCCGAGGATTTGTAGGGTGACCATGGGCGGGACGAGGGGTTCGTCGTCTTCGGCTTGGAGTTCGCTCAATTCATGCCATTCGGGTTCGATTTTCATCATCTGTGCTAAGGCAAGGATGCGGTGACGGTCGGTGGGGCCGCACAGGCTGAGTGCCCAGCCGTTTTCGTCGGCGCGTCCTGTGCGTCCGATGCGGTGGATATGCACTTCGGGGTCGGGTGTCACATCCACATTGATGACGGCTTCCAGGCGGGCGATGTCCAGCCCGCGTGCCGCCACGTCGGTGGCGACTAGCACGGAGCAACTGCGGTTGGCGAATTGAATCAGCACTTGGTCGCGTTCCCGTTGTTCCATATCGCCGTTAAGGGTCAGCGCGTGGATGCCTTGCGCGTGCAGCAATTCCAGCAGCGAACGGCATTGTTGTTTGGTGTTGCAAAATGCCAACGTGCTGACGGGACGATAGTGTTTGAGCAAAATGGCAACGGCTGCCAGACGCTGCTCATTTTCAATTTTGTAGAACCGCTGGCGGATTTTGCTTTCCTCGTGCTGTTCGGGCAGGGTCACTTCCTGCGGATCGTGCATAAATTGGCGTGCTAAGCGCGCAATGCCGTCGGGATAGGTGGCGGAGAACAACATGGTCTGACGATCCCTCGGACAATTCCGAATCACATACGCCATGGCATCAATAAAGCCCATGTCCAACATACGGTCAGCTTCGTCCAACACCAGCGTGTTCAGCGCGTCGAGATTCAACGTGCCGCGTTCGATGTGATCCATGATGCGCCCTGGCGTGCCGACCACAATGTGCGCGCCGTGTTCCAAACTGGCGATTTGCGGACGCATGGTCGAGCCGCCGCACAAGGTCAGAATTTTGATGTTGTCCGCCGCACGCGCCAAGCGGCGCAGCTCTTGGGTCACTTGGTCGGCGAGTTCGCGGGTGGGGCACAACACCATCGCTTGCACAGCGTAACGGCGCGGGTTGAGGTTGGTCAGCAGCGGGATGGAAAACGCCGCCGTCTTGCCGCTGCCCGTTTTGGCTTGTGCAATCAGGTCTTTACCCGCCAACGTGATGGGCAAACTCGCCGCTTGGATCGGAGTCATGCGGGTGTAGCCCAATTGCTGCAAAACCGTCTGCATGGTGGGCGATAAATTTAGGTCGGCGAAGGCGGTGCTGTCGTTCATATTGAGTCCCGAATACTTTGCTACCTGCTACAGTCCCCTCCCCCTAGCAGGGGGAGGGTTAGGGTGGGGGTTGAAACGCTCATTTGTAACCAAGCTTTCAACCCCCATCCCAGCCTTCCCCCTGCTAGGGGGAAGGTGTAGGTTAGCTATATTTTTAATTTAAAATCATCATATTAGCGTTAATAAAACTAGGTGCATTTTCAGAAATTCCCCCTAATTTTCTATCCTAATAGCTGTGATCGCGTGTCGTTCATGTTTAGTCCCGCTGCTTGCGTGAATAAAAGGGATTGAATGGCTGTTTTTTGAAGTCAATTTGCGCTTGTGTTTTCGGCATCAACAAATTCCGCACGCCCGATTTTTTCGCTTTCAAATGCGCATCCACCGCCGCTTGGATTTTATCGGGATGAATCCACACTGTGGCGTGACCGCCTGCTAGGTGATAATCCGCCAAATGTTCTTTGAGCTTATAGATACGCTTGGCGTTATCGTCCTTTTTACGCTGACTTTCCATCATCTTTTGCGCATCGTCAGAAAGCGCGTAGCCGCCGTCGATTTCGACTATCAGCCCATAAGCGGACAAGCGCGCAAAAGCATCGGAAAGTTTATTGGCAGAAGGAATCGTTTCCTGCGCCAAATCAATGGCGGTGGCGATTTCAATCAAATCAGCGGGGCGACGCTTGGCAGCGACCGCAAGGGATAACAACAGAATGGCATCTACATCGTGAACGGGGTACATCGGAAACCTTTAGTTGAAGTGGGTTGTTAGTTGCTAGTCGATAGTGTAGCATATATACATGAATATATTGAATAAAGTTTTATGATGCGCTACATTGACCACCCTAGCAACCAAAACTAACGACTAATAGCTAACGACTAACCGCCTATAATCACGCCATGAACGAAGACACTGAAAAATTGCGTATCGACAAATGGCTGTGGGCGGCGCGCTTTTATAAAACCCGCAGCCTCGCGGCTGAGGCGGTGGATAGCGGCAAAGTCAAGGTCAACGGCGTGGAAGCCAAACGCGCCAAGACGGTGGGCGCGGGCGATCAGTTGGAATTGCGGCTGGGCAGTTTCGTGTTTCACATCGACATGCTGGCGATTTCCAACAAACGCGGCTCCGCCCCCGACGCGCAGAAGCTATACCGCGAAACCGAAGAGAGCAAAGCAAAACGCGCCATCCTTGCCGACCAACTGCGCGTCGATGCCCCGCTATTCCTCTTCAAAGGTCGCCCCTCCAAGCGCGACCGCCGCCAGATCGCCAAATTTCACCAGAGCCATGAAGCAGAGTAGCTGCGATGAGTGTAGCGAAATCGCACGCATTTACCCTGAAATTTTCGGGAATAAATTGTAAATTCCCCGCAGCACACTATAATGCGCGGGTTTTGCGGGGCATGAGCCTCGTGCTGTTTGCGCAGCCAATACGATTGTTTTGAATGCGGCATTGCCGTATTTGTTTTTTTAGGAATTAGGAATCATGCCTGTTATTACTTTACCCGATGGGTCGCAACGTCAGTTTGACCAGCCTGTGACGATTGCCGAGGTGGCTGCCAGCATAGGTGCGGGCTTGGCGCGGGCGGCGTTGGCGGGGCGGGTGGAGGGTCAGTTGGTGGATACCTCGTATTTGATTTCAGCCGATGTGGCATTGGCGATTATCACCGACAAAGATGCAGCTGGCTTGGAGGTGATACGCCATTCCACCGCGCATTTGTTGGCGCACGCGGTCAAAGAGTTGTTCCCCGACGCGCAAGTCACCATCGGTCCTGTGATTGAGAATGGCTTTTTCTACGATTTTTCCTATCATCGTCCGTTTACGCCTGAAGATTTGACCGCGATTGAAAAGCGCATGGGTGAATTGGCGAAAAAAGATTTTGCCGTCACTCGCAAAGTGTTGCCGCGTGATGAAGCGGTATCGTATTTCAAAGGCATTAACGAGCATTACAAAGCGGAAATCATCGCGTCGATTCCTGCGGATCAAGATGTATCGCTTTACACCCAAGGCGAATTCACGGATTTGTGTCGCGGCCCGCACGTGCCTTCGACAGGTAAATTAAAAGTCTTTAAATTGATGAAGTTAGCGGGCGCGTACTGGCGTGGCGATTCCAAAAATGAAATGCTGCAACGCATATATGGCACCGCGTGGGCGAAAAAAGACGAATTAGAAGCCTATTTGCATCAATTGGAAGAAGCGGAAAAGCGCGATCACCGCAAACTAGCGAAGCAATTAGATTTGTTCCATATGCAGGATTCTTCTCCTGGCATGGTGTTTTGGCATCCTAAAGGTTGGACGATTTGGCAAGAAGTCGAACAATATATGCGCGCTAAATTCCGCGAATATGATTACCAAGAAGTACGCACGCCGACCATCATGGATCGCACTTTGTGGGAAAAGTCGGGGCATTGGGAAAATTACCACGACAATATGTTCACCACGCATTCGGAAAACCGCGACTATGCGGTGAAACCCATGAATTGCCCTGGACACGTTCAAATTTTTAATCACGGCTTGCATAGCTACCGCGATTTGCCCTTGCGTTTGGCGGAGTTTGGTTCGTGCCACCGCAATGAATCGTCGGGTTCGTTGCACGGTTTGATGCGGGTGCGTGGCTTTACCCAAGACGATGCGCATATTTTCTGTACCGAAGCGCAAGTTGAACCCGAAGTGTCGCAATTTATTGTGATGTTAAACGCGGTGTATCGCGATTTTGGCTTTAGCGAAGTGCTGGTCAAGCTTTCCACTCGCCCCGAAAAGCGCGTGGGTTCGGACGTAACTTGGGATAAAGCGGAAGCTGGCTTAGCCGCTGCGTTGAAACAAAACGGCTTGGATTACGAGCTGCAACCTGGCGAAGGCGCGTTTTATGGTCCGAAAGTGGAATTTACACTAAAAGACAGCTTGGGGCGGTTGTGGCAGTGCGGCACGATCCAATTAGACTTTAACTTGCCTGTGCGGCTGGGTGCGGAATTTGTCGATGAAGACAACACGCGTAAACCGCCTGTGATGTTGCACCGTGCGATTTTGGGTTCGATGGAGCGTTTTATCGGCATTTTGATCGAACATCACGCGGGCGCATTCCCACTGTGGCTGTCGCCGATTCAAGTGGTGTTGATGAATATCTCGCAAGCACAAGCCGAATACACCGCCCAAGTGGCACAAGCCCTGCGCTCAGCAGGATTGCGTGTGCAATTGGATTTGCGTAATGAGAAAATTACCTATAAAATACGAGAGCATAGTTTACAGAAATTGCCTTATCAAATTATCATAGGCGATAAGGAAGTAGCAGGAAGTTTAGTTGCCGTGCGTACCCGTAGTGGTGAAGACCTCGGACAAATGACGTTAGAAGCCTTGCTTTTGCGTTTACAAACCGAAGTACAAAACGGGCGCACGGCTTAATGTTGTCTGGTTGGGCGTAATTAAGCTGTTAGTCGTTAGTTAATACGGGGAAGCTACACGCTACTTTATTGGCGGATGAGAAAAACCTTTCTCCTCATCCACTAAAAACTAACGACTAGCGACTAACAACTCAATACCCAATTATTGGTACGCAGCACCTTAATAAAAAAACTTCCCTTGTCAATCGCGTCATCTTGATGCGTTAAGCGGACAGTTAATTTCAGTGGAGAATGGCAATAGCACAAGATAAAGCACAACGCATGAATGAGCAGATTACCGCACCTCGCGTGCGTCTCATTGGCGTAGAAAAAGAACCGCTCGGTATTGTTTCCATCGCGGAAGCCTTGCGTTTGGCAGATGTTGCAGAATTGGATTTGGTGGAAATTTCACCCCTAGCCGATCCGCCCGTGTGTCGCATTATGGACATCGGTAAATTCAAATATGCCGAAAGTAAAAAGCTGCACGAAGCCAAGCTTAAGCAAAAGCAAGTGCAGATTAAGGAAATTAAATTCCGTCCTGGCACGGACGATGGCGATTACAACATCAAGTTGCGTAATCTGATTAAGTTCCTGTCCGAGGGCGATAAAACTAAAATCACCCTGCGTTTCCGTGGGCGTGAAATTGCCCACCAAGAAATTGGGATGCGCTTGATTGAGCGCGTGCGCGCTGATCTGGACGAATACGCAGTGGTTGAGCAGTTTCCTAAGATGGAAGGTCGCCAAATGGTGATGGTGTTGTCCCCTAAGGCTAAGAAAAAATAACCGAATTGTTGTTTGAATTCAATGGGGAAGATTCAAGCGATGTTTTTCCATTCCCCGATAAAAAGTGATGTATGGGTTATCAAGTTTTTCCAGTCGGAAAACACCTCGCATCATAACTTAAGGAGTCGTTATGCCTAAGATGAAAACCAAAAGCGGAGCGAAGAAGCGTTTTGTCGTTCGCGCGGGTGGCAGTATCAAGCGTTCACAAGCTTTCAAACGTCACATCTTGACTAAGAAAACCACTAAGTGCAAACGTCAGTTACGCGGTACGGCTGAAGTTCACGCAACCAATACAGCATCGGTTCGCGCCATGATGCCTTACGCATAAGGAGCGAAATATGCCAAGAGTAAAACGTGGGGTCGTCGCCCGTGCAACGCACAAGAAACTGTTAGCCAAAGCAAAAGGTTATCGTGGTCGCCGCAAGAACGTCTATCGTATCGCCAAACAGGCGGTCATGAAGGCGGGTCAATATGCTTACCGTGATCGTCGTCAAAAGAAACGTCAATTCCGCACCTTGTGGATTGCGCGTATCAATGCAGCAGCACGTGAATGTGGTATGCCATACAGCGTATTCATGAATGGCCTGAAAAAAGCAGACATTCAAGTGGATCGTAAAGTTTTGTCTGACATCGCCGTGTTTGATAAGCCAGCGTTTGCGCAATTCGTTGCACAAGCGAAAGCCAGCCTCGGTCTGTAAGCAAAACGACGCGGTCAACTACATCTCTCATCGAAATGTAGTCGCGTGATAAAGGAGGCTTCTGCCTCCTTTATCATTTTAAAATTCTGGTAAGCGATGTGAGTTGTTAGTCGCTAGTCGTTAGCTTTTAGTTTGCTGGTTGCGAATATGAACATATCTATTTGAATATATTGTAAAGATAATGAATTCACCCATATCTTACCAACTAACGACTATCGACTATCGACCAACAGCTTAAAGGTAAGTTTCCATCATGCAAGCACTCCAAGATATTCTCGAACAGGCGCAACAACAGTTTGCCGCCATGAACGACGAAGCCGAATTAGAACAAGCCAAAGCCAAGTATTTGGGCAAAGAGGGGAGTTTGACCCAATTGCTCAAGGGCTTAGGCAAACTTTCTGCGGCAGAACGCCCCGCTGCGGGCGCACGCATCAACCAAGTGAAGCAAGGCATCGAAGCCGCCTTGCAACAACGCCGCGACGCATTGGCACAACAAAAATTGGCGCAAAAACTCGCTGCCGAATCGTTGGATGTGACCTTGCCAGGGCGCGGGTTGGGCATGGGCGGATTACATCCCGTCACGCGAACCTTGCAACGCATTGAACAACTGTTTCATTCGCTGGGCTTTGCCACGGCGGATGGTCCTGAAATCGAACACGATTTCTACAATTTCACCGCGCTGAATATTCCTGAAAATCACCCCGCGCGTGCCATGCACGACACGTTTTATATTGATCCGCAACACGTTTTGCGGACGCATACTTCGCCCGTACAAGTGCATTACATGGAAGAAAACGCCCCCCCGCTGAAAATCATTTCCTCAGGGCGGGTGTATCGCGTGGATTCGGATGCCACGCATTCGCCGATGTTCCACCAAGTCGAAGGCTTATGGGTGGATGAAGACATCAGCTTCGCCAATCTCAAAGGCGTGGTGCAAGACTTTCTGCAACGCTTTTTTGAACAAGACGACTTGCAAGTGCGCTTCCGCCCCTCATTTTTCCCCTTCACTGAACCTTCGGCTGAAATGGACATGAGCTGGAAAGGCGGCTGGTTGGAAATTGGCGGCTGCGGCATGGTGCATCCCAACGTGCTCAAACACGTCAACATTGATAGCGAAAAGTATTTAGGCTTCGCCTTCGGGCTGGGCGTGGAACGCTTGGCAATGTTGCGCTACGGCGTAAACGATTTGCGTCTGTTTTATGAGAGCGATTTGCGCTTCCTCAAACAGTTTAACTAGCCGAGAACAACATGAAATTTTCTGAAAATTGGTTAAGAACGTGGGTCAATCCTGAGCTGTCCAGCGCGGAGCTTTCGCATTTGCTGACCATGGCGGGCTTGGAAGTCGAAGAGCAAACTGCCGTAGCACCCGCGTTTAACAACGTGGTGGTCGCGCAAGTGTTGGAAATCGTCAAACATCCCAACGCGGATCGCTTGAATGTCTGCCAAGTCGATGTGGGCGAAGTGCTGCCGCTGACCATCGTGTGCGGCGCGTCCAATGTCGCAGTGGGCATCAAAGTGCCATGTGCGCGCATCGGTGCGGTGTTGCCTGGGGACTTTAAAATTAAACAAGCCAAGGTGCGCAGCATCGAATCCTTTGGGATGTTGTGTTCGGACAAAGAACTGGGCTTGGCGGATGACAGTTCGGGCTTGTGGATTTTGCCCGATGACGCGCCCGTGGGCATGAGCATCCGCGAGTATTTGGCGTTGGACGATCAACTGTTTACCCTGAAACTCACGCCGAACCGCAGCGATTGTTCGGGCATGGTCGGCATTGCGCGGGAAGTCGCCGCATTGACGGGTAGCCATTTGAATGCGTTGGATATTCCAGAACACAACGCGACGATTGCCGACACATTATCGGTGACCGTGGCGGACGCGGCAGCTTGCCCGTTGTATTGCGGTCGGGTGATACGCTTTGTCAATGCCGCCGTGCCTACGCCCACTTGGATGGTGCGCCGTTTGGAGCGCAGCGGCTTGCGCAGCATCAACGCCGTGGTCGATGTGACCAACTATGTAATGTGGGAAATGGGGCAACCCATGCACGCCTTTGATTTGGCAACGCTGTCGGGCGGGGTCAATGTGCGTCGCGCAGCAGCGGGCGAAACGTTGACCTTGTTGAATGAACAAACCGTCACGCTGGACGCACAAACCTTGGTCATCGCCGACGACGCTCGCGTGTTGGCATTGGCGGGCATTATGGGCGGACAAGGCAGCGGCGTGGAAACCTCTACGCAAGATTTATTCTTGGAATGCGCCTTCTTCCATCCCGATGCCATGGCGGGACAAGCGCGCCGCTTTGGGCTGGCAACCGATTCTTCCTTCCGCTTTGAACGCGGCGTGGATTTCGCTGCCACGCGCCGTGCCATGGAACGCGCCACACAATTGATTTTGGACATCTGCGGTGGGCAAGTTGGAGAAATCAGCACGGTACAAGGCGAACTGCCCACGCGTGCGCCGATTACCTTGCGTCCTTCCCGCGTCAAACGCGTGCTGGGCATCACGCTGGAAACCGCGCAAATCGCCGATTTATTCCAACGGCTACAACTGGCTTTCACGACAGAAAGCAACGCTGCTGGCGAATTAGTATTCAACGTTCAACCGCCCAGCTTCCGTTTTGACTTGTCGATTGAAGCGGATTTGATCGAAGAATTGGCGCGGGTGTATGGCTACGACCACATTCCCGCCTTGCCGCCACAAGCCGCCTTGACCATGTTGCCATTGCCCGAAGCGCGCCGCGCCTTAGCAAACTTGCAGCAAATCATGGTTAGCCACGATTATCAAGAAATCGTCAGCTACGCGTTTGTGGATGAAGCGGCTGAACGCACGTTGTGCGGCAACTGCGTTCCCGTCGCGCTGCAAAATCCCATCGCCAGCAATTTGGCGGTCATGCGCAGCAGCTTGTTGACGGGCTTGGTCGAAGCCTTGCGTTTCAATTTGAATCGCAAACAAGCGCGGGTGCGGCTGTTTGAAGCGGGTGCGTGTTTTGCTCACGCCGAAACAGGTTATGCGCAAACTCAACGCCTGTCAGGCATCGCTTACGGCGCAGTGCAACCTGAGCAATGGGGCAGCGCGGCACGCAACGTGGATTTTTATGATGTCAAAGCCGATGTCGAAGCCTTATTCGCGCCGCAAAGCGTGCGCTTCGCCGCCGCGACCCATCCCGCCTTGCATCCTGGTCGCTGCGCGCAAATTTTGTTGGGCGACCGCGTGGTCGGCATCCTAGGCGAACTGCATCCGCAGTGGCAGCAGGAATACGCCATGCCGCAAGCCGCGATCTGGTTTGAAATTGAACTAGACGTACTGCGTGCCGCCGCCGTCCCCCGCATGACCGAGATTGCCAAATCCTTGCCCGTGCGCCGCGACTTGGCGGTGTTGGTGGATGACAGCGTATCGGTGCAAACCTTGTTGGATGCCATGCAGCAAGTGCTTGCCCCGTTTGTACAAAGCGTAAACTTGTTCGACGTGTATCGCGGTAAAGGCGTAGAGCAAGGCAAAAAAAGTCTTGCATTCCGCGTGTTACTACAAGATACTCAAAAAACCTTAACCGATTTAGAAATAGAACCCAGCATCGTGCTGTTGGTGCAAGCCATGCAGCAACACGGTGCGCAATTGCGTATGTAAAGGATAAAAATGATTACCAGCACAACTACCAAAGCCGAACTCTCCGACCTGTTGCTTGAACAAGTGGGTCTTAATAAACGCGATGCCAAAATGATCGTCGATAGCTTCTTTGAAGAAATTCGCGCTCAGCTAGAACAAGGAACAAGTGTGAAATTGTCGGGTTTTGGCAACTTTGAACTACGCGACAAACCACAACGTCCAGGACGCAATCCTAAGACAGGGGAAGCAATCCCCATCACCGCCCGCCGCGTGGTGACATTCCACCCTAGTCAAAAACTAAAAACATTAGTGGAAAAGAAATACCATCCAGAAACAGCGGCATAAAAGAGAGAAGGGAGTTTGCACTCCCTTTCTTTACAGCATAAAAAACGGCGCATTCCGCGCCGATTTTTATGCTGTTCCTGTTTCAGAAGTGAAAATGCTTAGAGTGCATTTTCGTTGGTTTCACCCGTGCGAATACGAATCACTTGCTCAACTGAAGAAATGAAAATTTTACCATCGCCGATTTTTCCCGTATGAGCCGCTTGAATAATCGCCTCCACCGCTGTATCAACCATATCGGTAGCAACAACAATTTCAACCTTGATTTTAGGCAAGAAATCAACAACATATTCTGCGCCACGATAAAGCTCAGTATGCCCTTTTTGACGACCAAAGCCTTTCACTTCCATGACAGTGAGCCCACTGATGCTTAAGTTAGACAACGCCTCACGTACCTCATCTAATTTAAATGGCTTAATGATGGCTTCGATTTTTTTCATCGCAATTCCTCTGATCGTATTAAAAATTGGCTACCCAATAGGGATAGGGTGCGCATTGTAGCAAGTATGGCGTAAAAATAAACCTATATTTACACGAACACAGACAGATTCGTCGGTGACAAAAATTTAAACAGCGTGAGTATTATTCCTCGCCCTTAACGTAGGTGCGACAAATTCGCACGAGTTTGGAAAATACCGAGAAAAGCGTGCGAATGAATTCGCACCTACGATGTGTACGCCCACGCCACCGCGCAAGTTGGAATTTACCCCCAATTCCCCGCCCGTCATACCGATGACGATAAGGTGCTTTGAATTGCTGACAGACAGCACATAGCATTCCCCAGTTCACCCTCATCGTGGTAAACTTGCGCGCTGTTTTTTGCGCACCTTTAATCACACCGAAATCATGGATCAATTCGCCAAAGAAACCCTCCCCGTTAGTTTAGAAGAAGAAATGCGTAAGTCCTATTTGGACTACGCGATGAGTGTCATTGTTGGACGGGCTTTGCCTGACGTGCGCGATGGCTTGAAACCTGTACATCGGCGCGTGCTGTTTGCCATGCACGAATTGTCGAACGACTGGAATCGTGCCTACAAAAAATCGGCGCGTATCGTCGGTGACGTGATCGGTAAATACCATCCGCATGGCGATACCGCTGTGTATGACACCATCGTTCGGATGGCACAGCCATTTTCCTTGCGTTATACCTTGGTCGATGGGCAAGGTAACTTCGGCTCGGTCGATGGTGATAACGCGGCGGCGATGCGTTATACCGAAATCCGTATGTCGCGGATTGCACACGAATTATTGGCGGACTTGGATAAAGAAACCGTCAACTTCGGCCCCAACTACGATGGTTCGGAACATGAACCGCTGGTCTTCCCCGCACGCTTCCCCAATTTATTAGTCAATGGTTCGTCAGGCATTGCCGTGGGTATGGCGACCAACATTCCGCCGCACAATATGGGCGAAGTGGTCGATGCCTGCTTGGCGTTGTTGCAAAATCCAGAGATGGATATTGAGCAACTGATTGAGCTGGTACCAGCACCTGACTTCCCCACGGGTGGCTTTATTTATGGCTTGATGGGTGTAAAAGAAGGTTATCGCACGGGACGTGGTCGCGTGGTGATGCGTGGACGCACCCACTTTGAGGACATCGGCAAAGGCGGTGACCGCCAAGCCATTATCATTGACGAGCTGCCTTATCAGGTGAATAAAGCGAATTTGCTGATTAAGGTCGGCGAATTGGTACGCGAAAAACGTCTGGAAGGTATTTCTGAAATCCGTGATGAATCGGATAAATCAGGGATGCGCGCCGTCATTGAGCTGAAACGCGGTGAAAACGCGGAAGTGGTGCTCAACAAGCTGTACAAAGACACGCAGTTGCAAGACAGCTTCGGCATCAATATGGTGGCGATTGTCGATGGTCAACCTAGACTATTGAATCTCAAACAAATTATTGATTGCTTCTTGCGTCATCGCCGCGAAGTGGTCACGCGCCGCACGATTTTTGAACTGCGCAAAGCGCGGGATCGTGGGCATATTTTGGAAGGTTTAGCAGTCGCTTTATCCAATGTCGATGAAATCATCGCGCTGATTAAAGCCGCGCCTACGCCAGCGGATGCCAAACGCGAATTGATGGGACGCACTTGGCGTTCTGCCTTGGTCGAAGAAATGTTGAGCCGCGTCAGCGATGCGTCCCGCCCTGAAAACCTGTTGGCAATTTACGGCATGGTGGGCGAAGGTGAAAACCGTGCCTATCGTTTGTCGGACATTCAAGCGCAAGCGATTTTGGAATTGCGTTTACAACGTCTGACAGGCTTGGAACAAGACAAAATCGTCGGCGAATACCGCGATGTGATGGATAAGATCGCAGATTTATTGGATATTTTGGCAACGCCAGCGCGTGTCACCCAAATTATTCAAGACGAATTGATTGCGGTTAAAACCCAATTTGGCGACAAACGCCGCAGCGAAATCATCACCCACACCCATGACATGAGCATGGAAGACTTGATCGCGCCTGAAGATGTGGTGGTGACGTTGTCGCACAGCGGTTATATGAAGGCGCAAAAGCTGGATGAATACCGTGCGCAAAAACGTGGCGGACGCGGTAAACAAGCCACCGCCACCAAAGAAGATGATTTCATTGATAATTTATTTATCGCCAACACACATAACTTCATCCTGTGCTTCTCCAACAAAGGGCGCGTGTATTGGCTGAAAGTGTATGAAGTGCCGCAAGGCAGTCGCATCGCACGCGGCAAACCGATTGTGAATTTGTTGCCCTTGGATGCAGATGAAAAAATCAACGCCATTCTGCCTGTCACCGAATTTGTCGAAGATAAGTTTATCTTCTTCGCGACTTCCAGTGGCACGGTTAAGAAAACCGCTTTGTCGCAATTCGCTAACCCCCGTAAAGCAGGCATCATCGCCATTTCGTTGGACGAAGGCGACTTCCTGATAGGCGTAGCGTTAACCGACGGCACGCATGACGTGATGTTGTTCTCCGACAATGGCAAAGCCGTGCGTTTTGACGAAAATGATGTGCGTTCCATGGGGCGCGACACGCGTGGTGTGCGTGGTATGAAATTGATGGACGGTCAAAGTGTTATTTCTTTGTTAGTAGCTGAAAATGAACAACAAAGTGTGTTGACCGCGACCGAAAATGGCTACGGAAAACGCAGTCCAATTGTCGAATACACCCGTCATGGTCGTGGTACACAAGGCATGATTGCGATTTCAACCAGCAAACGCAATGGCAAAGTCGTCGCCGCAACCTTGGTGAATCCTGAAGACGAAATCATGCTGATCGGCACCAGTGGCGTATTGATTCGTACCCGCGTCAGCGAAATCCGCGAAATGGGTCGTGCCGCGCAAGGCGTGACCTTGATGAATATGGACAAAGGCGAAAAATTGGCAGGATTGAGCCGTATTCAAGATGCGGATCCTGAAGAAGGGGCGGATGCCGCACCTCAGCCGCAGTGACATGATAAAACCGCGTGCAAGGCACGCATTCTAAATTTGACTACTTTGGAGTATGACAACATGACGATTTACAACTTTAGTGCTGGCCCCGCCGTATTGCCGAAAGAAGTGTTGCAACAAGCGCAGGCGGAGATGTTGGATTGGAACGGTAGCGGGATGTCGGTGATGGAAATGTCGCATCGCGGCAAAGAATTTATGGGCATCGCGGCACAAGCCGAAGCGGATTTGCGCGAGTTGATGCACATTCCTGCGAATTACAAAGTGCTGTTTGTGCAAGGCGGCGCGAGCCAGCAATTTGCCATGATTCCGATGAATTTGCTGCGTGGCAAGACTTCGGCGGATTATTTGAACACGGGCGAATGGTCGAAAAAAGCCATTTCTGAGGCTAAAAAATATGGCGCGGTGAATGTCGTTGCCAGCAGCGCGGACAAAAATTTCTCGTATGTGCCTGATTTTGCGGCTTGGAATTGCGACCCGAATGCGGCGTATTTGCATTTCACCCCGAATGAAACCATTGGTGGCGTGGAATTTGATTGGCTGCCGCCTGTTGATGTGCCGCTGGTAGCTGATATGTCGTCCTGCATTTTGTCGCGTCCTGTCGATGTGTCGAAATACGGCATGATTTACGCGGGGGCACAAAAAAACATCGGGCCAGCGGGCTTGACCATTGTCATCGTGCGCGAGGATTTGATCGGTCAAACCGTGGCGGGAACACCGACGATGTTGGACTACAAAACCCACGCCGACAATGATTCCATGTACAACACGCCCCCGACTTACGGCATCTACATCGCGGGCTTGGTGTTCCAATTGCTGAAACGCCAAGGCGGCATCGCGGCAATGGAGCAAACCAATATTGCCAAGGCAGATTTGCTGTACGCAGCGATTGACGGCAGCAATGGCTTCTACCACTGCCCCACCGCGCTGGCAAACCGCTCGCGCATGAACATTCCCTTTACGCTGAAAGACAGCAGTTTAGACAGCGCGTTTGTGAAGCAATCGGAAGCCGCAGGGTTGTTGCAACTGAAAGGTCATCGCTCCGTCGGCGGGATGCGCGCTTCGATTTACAACGCCATGCCTTTGGCGGGCGTGCAAGCTTTGGTCACCTTTATGCAGGCTTTCGCTGCCCAACACGCTTAATTCTTGGAGCGCGCCACCATGACTTATCGCATCCTGACTTTGAATAAGATTGCTCACCAAGGGCTGAAGCGTTTCCCAACGGAGTCCTATCAAGTCGGCACCAGTATCACCGACCCCGACGCAATTTTGGTGCGCTCGCAAGGGATGCACGACATGGAGATTCCCGCCAGTGTCAAAGCCGTTGCGCGGGCGGGGGCGGGGACAAACAATGTACCCGTCGCGGCGATGAGTGCGCGGGGCATACCCGTGTTTAATGCGGCAGGGGCAAATGCCAATGCGGTCAAAGAGTTAGTGGTGGCGGGGATGTTGTTGGCGGCGCGTAACATTGTGCCTGCTTTGCACTTTACCGCAGGCTTGCAAGGTGATGATGCGTCGCTGCACAAACAAGTGGAAGACGGCAAAAAGCATTTTGCAGGCACGGAATTGCGCGGGCGCACCCTAGGCATTATTGGCTTGGGCGCGATTGGGCGATTGGTGGCGGACACGGCGTTAGGGCTGGGAATGCACGTTTATGGTTTCGATCCCGCCTTGACCGTGGATGCAGCATGGAGTTTGTCGTCACAGGTGAAAAAAGCCAACAGTGTAGAAGAGTTGCTGAAACACAGTGATTTCGTCACGCTGCATGTGCCGCTGTTGGACGCGACGCGTGGCTTAATCAATGCGGCGCGGCTGCAAGTGATGAAGTCTGGCAGTGTGTTGTTGAATTTCTCCCGCGATGCGATTGTCGATAGCGACGCGGTGTTGGCGAGTTTGTCAGCCAAACATCTGCGCAGCTATGTCTGTGATTTCCCTGCACAAAATCTGCAAGCTCAAGCCAATGTCATCACTTTGCCGCATCTGGGCGCATCCACCGAAGAGGCGGAAGAAAACTGCGCCGTCATGGTGGTCGATCAAGTGCGCGAGTATTTGGAACATGGCAATATTACCAACACGGTGAATTTCCCGACCGTGGTCATGCCGCGTGAATCCTCGCATCGTTTGGCGATTGCCAACGCCAATGTGCCAAATATGTTGGGGCAGATTTCCACCGCCTTGGCGAACGCGGGCATTAACATCCACAATATGATGAACAAATCGCGGGGCGATATGGCCTACACCTTGGTCGATAGCGACAGCGCGTTGCCCGCCGAGTTGCTTGCCCAGATTGCCGCGATTCCTGGCGTGCTGATGGTGCGCGCCCTACCCTTGCCTGAATAAGCGAGTAGGGTGGATAAGTGCAACGCATCCACCATTTTTGCAATATATTCAGGTGGATGCGCTGCGTTTATCCACCCTACCCACTTTTAAATAAGGATTTATGCAATGGAAGTTTATAAAAGCAAATATCTGCACATTGCATTTTTTGCAGAGCAATCTTTAATGGAACCCACTTGGTTGAGTGAAACCAAGATGATGGATACTCAGGATTGCAAACAAGAATTTTTAAATTACGCTGATGTTGTTAGGAAATTAAAGCCAAGGCGACTCCTCGTGGATCTGCGCGATATGTTCTTTACATTCAACCCTGCACTGCAAACTTGGGTAGACCAGACCATTTTCCCTACTTTGTTAGGAGCAGGTGCAAATCGGGCTGCTTTTGTCATCAGCAATGACTTCTTCGCAACGTTATCGACTAAACAACTGCTGATCGAACAGCAGGGTCTAAAATTTACCGCGCAATACTTTGATTCCAAAGAGGCTGCAAAAGCATGGGTTTTAAGTGCAGCTACTTGCTGATGCCGACCTAACAACTAGCAACTAACCACTACCACCGCTTATGAGCGAAAATTTGAAAGAATGCCGCGATCACATTGATCGCATTGATGCCGAAGTGTTGGTATTGTTAAACCAACGGGCGACTTGGGCGCAGCGCATTGGTCATTTAAAAAACAGCGATGTGGTGTTACGCCCTGAGCGCGAAGCCCAAGTGATCCGCCGTTTGCAAGCCTTAAACGCTGGGCCGTTAAGCAACAATGCCGTGTCCGCGTTGTTTATCGAAGTGATGTCGCAATGCCGCGCGTTGGAAGCTCCCATGAGCGTCGCCTATCTCGGTCCTGCGGGGACATTTAGCGAAGCCGCCGCATTGAAACGCTTTGGCCGTGCCATCAAAGGCGAATTATGTCGCACGTTTGACGAGATATTTCGCGCCGTGGAAGCGGGCGAAGTCAACTACGGAGTCGTGCCTGTGGAAAACTCCACCGAAGGTGCGGTCGGGCATACCTTGGATTTATTGCTCAACAGCCCGCTGCAAGTGTGCGGCGAAGTGATGTTGCCGATACACCAATGTTTATTGGCGAAAGACCGCGATTTAAGCGCGATACAGACCGTGTATTCCCACCCGCAATCTTTGGGACAATGCCAAACATGGCTCAATACCCACTTGCCCCACGCCCAACGCTTAACCGCCAGCAGCAATGCCGAAGCAGCACGTTTGGCGGCGCAGCAACCCAACTGCGCGGCGATTGCGGGACAACAAGCGGCGGCATTGTTTGGCTTGGAAATCATCGTGGAAAATATCGAAGATGACCCCCGTAACACCACGCGTTTTTTAGTGTTGGGTAATCAACAGGTTGCAGCATCGGGAAAAGACAAAACTTCTTTAGTTTTATCCGCCGCCAATCGTCCAGGAGCAGTGCACGATTTATTGATGCCACTGGCAAAATATGGCGTGAGCATGACCAAACTTGAATCCCGCCCCGCTGGTTCGGGCTTGTGGGAATATGTATTTTACATGGACATCGAAGGGCATCAAGCGGACGCACCCGTCGCCGCCGCGTTAGCCGAGTTAAAACAACTCGCCGCCTTTGTCAAAGTTTTGGGGTCTTACCCTGTTGCGGTTTAAACGCCAAATAAAGGTAGATGATGCCAAAACTGTATGCGTATTTTGGTTTGTTGGTGATGTTTTATTCCAACGAGCATGAATTATTTTGTGCTGCACAAAGCGGTTAAACCTGAACACATTACCAAGAGGTTGAAATGATTCCTGCGACGATCAATATCACAGCAGTACAACAAGTAGGGGATTACGCGCTGCGCTTGTCTTTTGATGACCATACGGCGCAGACGATTGATTTTAAATCATTTTTAACCCGCTCTCGGCACCCTGATATTCGTGTCTTTCTTGACCCCGCCCGTTTTGCGGCGTTTCGGATTGAGTATGGCGAATTGGTTTGGGGAGATTACGATTTATCTTTTCCTGTCATAGATTTGTATCGTAATCAACTAGATCGCGGTGTCGAATTGGAAATGATTGCGGCTTGATAACATCTTGCTTTTATGATGTAAATTTATTGGGCTTCGCTACCCCTAACCCGACCTACAAAGCAAATGACGATTTGTTTCACTTTTCACCTTTCACCTTTCACCCAAATGCGTAACACGCGTTTAGGCGATTTTTCTGGAGTGCAATCATGGCAATGCCACAATTAGACTGGGACGTTGAGTTCCTCAAAAACAATCCTGTGTTGCAGGATAACAACTACGGCATTCCCGCTGAAGTCAAACACATCCGCTACCCGATACGCTTGGTGCGCTATTGGTTTATGTACCACTTTTTGCGCGATGAAGCGGCAAAAAAAGGCGCGTTAGACGTGTGCGAAATTGGCGTAGATGTCGGGCAAATGCTGGGCTTTATGGATGCCGCCGCCAAACACGGGGGTGAAAAAGTACCGCTGGCAAGCTGGGATGCGGTCGATGCGTTTATCCGCGAAGACATTTTGCGCCGCGCAGGCTATGGCAAATTTTACCAAGTCGATTTAGAAAGCCCTGAATTTGTCTTGGGCGAAAAACAATACGACGCGATGATTTTGTTGCATGTGTTGGAACACTTGTTCAAACCCGAAGAACTGATTACCAAAATCGTCGGCAACCTCAAACCAGGCGGCATGATGATCGGCGGCTTCCCCTCCTTGCCACACGGCATGGTCGCCAAACGCGAAGCCGAACTCCGCCCCAAAGCGCGTAAATACGGTCACGTTAGCGTGTTCTCGCCCGAACGCGTGCGCGCCATGGCAGCCGCCAACGGCTTGGAAGTAGAATTTTTATGCGGCGCGTTTTTTATGCGCAAAAAAGGCTTTTTCCTTGAAAATCAAAAAGGTTGGTTGCGCTTTAACTTATGGTTTGGCGCGCTGTTCCCCAGTTGGCCAGGGGAAACGTATTGGATTTTGCGTAAACCTGCTAAGTAACTCGACTCCTTCCCCCTAGCAGGGGGAAGGCTGGGATGGGGGTTGAAAGTTTGCATCCGTGCGACAATTTCTACCCCCACCCTAACCCTCCCCCTGCTAGGGGGAGGGAACTGTGCGCCGCCATTCCAATTTTTACGATTATGAACTACACCGAACTCGCTCCAAACTACATCCGCGCCATTGCGCCGTATCAACCTGGCAAACCTATTTCCGAATTAGAACGCGAATTGGGTATTACAGGCATCGTCAAACTGGCTTCTAACGAAAACCCGTTGGGCGCAAGCCCGCACGCCATCGCCGCCGCCCGCGCCGCCTTGGATGAAATTGGCTTATATCCCGACGGCAACGGCTTCGCGCTAAAAGACGCGCTGGTGCAACGCTATGGCGTGGCGCATAACCAAGTCGTGTTGGGCAATGGCTCCAATGATGTATTGGAATTGGTTGCCCATGCGTTTTTGACCGTGGGTGACAAAGCCGTGTTTTCCGATCATGCCTTTGCGGTTTATCCTTTGGCGACCCAAGCGGTGGGGGCGACGGGTATCAGCGTGCCCGCGCAAAATTTTGGACATGATTTAGACGCGATGCGCATCGCGGCGGTGGAAAACAACGCAAAGGTGATTTTTATCGCCAATCCCAATAATCCGACTGGCACGTTTTTGACAGGCGACGCGCTGCATCAATTTTTGCGCGAGTTACCTGCGCATATTTTGGTGGTATTGGACGAAGCCTATAACGAATACTTGCCGACTGAATGTCGCTACGACAGCGTCAGTTGGTTAGCAGAAATTCCCAACCTATTGATTTCACGCACCATGTCTAAAGCCTATGGCTTGGCATCCTTGCGTGTGGGTTATGGCTTGGGCAATCCGCAAGTGATCGACATGATTAACCGCGTGCGTCAGCCGTTTAATGTCAATAGCATGGCGCAAGCTGCGGCGGTTGCCGCTTTGCAGGATGCGGATTTTGTGCAGCGCACTTTTGACTTGAATCAACAAGGCATGGCACAAATGACAGATGGATTAACAGCCTTAGGATTGCGTTATATTCCCTCCTTTGGCAATTTCGTCGCCTTTCACGTCCCCAACGCCGCAGGTATTTACCGCCGCTTATTGGAACTCGGCGTGATTGTGCGCCCGATTGGCAACTACGCGATGCCCGACTATTTGCGGGTCAGTATTGGATTAGCAACACAGAATGAAAAATTTTTAGCTGTCTTGAAAACAGCATTAGGAGAAATAGCATGATTATTGTGATGGGCAGAGATGTCACCGATGAACAAATCGGTGCCGTGGTAAAACGTTTAGAAGTGGCAGGGCTGAAGGCGAACATTTCTCGCGGTATCGAACGCACCGTGATTGGTGCGATTGGCGACGAACGCCAATTGACCGAAGACATGTTCACCCCGTTAGAAGGCGTGGAATCGGCGATGCACATCGCCAAGCAATACAAAATCGTATCGCGTGAATCTCACCGTGAAAACACCGTGATCGACATTGGCGGCATTCCTTTGGGCGGCAATCAAATTCAAGTGATTGCAGGTCCTTGCTCCGTTGAAACCCAATCGCAAATGGACTTGTCCGCGCAGTTCGTACACGAAGCAGGTTGCCGTTTGATGCGCGGTGGCGCGTTTAAACCCCGTACCAGCCCTTATGCGTTCCAAGGTCACGGTGCAGAAGGCTTGGACATGTTCCGCAAAGCGGCTTCACAATACAAATTGCCTATCGTTACCGAACTGATGGACGCGCGTCAGTTGGATACCTTTATGGAATACGATGTGGACGTGATCCAAATCGGCACGCGCAATATGCAGAACTTTGATTTATTGAAAGAAGTGGGTCGCATCAACAAACCCGTCATCCTCAAGCGCGGCATGTCTGCTACCATTTCAGAATGGTTGATGGCAGCGGAATACATCGCCGCAGGTGGCAATCACAACATTATTTTCTGCGAACGCGGTATCCGCACCTTTGAAACCTACTACCGCAACGTGCTGGATGTCACCGCGATTCCTGTGTTGAAGAAGGAAACGCATCTTCCTGTGATTGTTGATCCCTCCCACGCGGGCGGCAAAGCTTGGATGGTGGCTGCCTTGTCACAAGCCGCCGTGGCGGCGGGTGCAGATGGCTTGTTAGTCGAAATGCACCCTAGCCCCTGCGAAGCGTGGTGTGATGCCGATCAAGCCCTGACCCCGCAAGAACTGAAAAAGTTAATGGGTACGCTGGGTGCGATTGCAGGGGCAATTGGACGGACGGTGTAGGATTAAGGACGGCGAGCGGTGCTTATCCACCTTAGCAACTACCCTATCAAGGCAAGTGGTTTAGCATAGAGTGTCAATAAGCGAAGCGCATTCCACCCGCTGTTAAATTACAAGGACTCACACGGCGCAATAACAATTGCGCCCTACCGCGTTGCGCCAACAATCCCTATGCTCTCCGCACCAACGTAGCCCGTATGCAATACGGGTATGTAATACGGGTATGTAATACGGGAATCCCCACCATGTCCGTGTTTCGCCAACAATCCCGTATTGCTACGTTGGGGGCTGCGCCCCCAAACCCCCATCCCAAGGGGGAAGGCTGGGATGGGGGTTGAATGGTTCGTTACAGGTGAACGTTCCTACCCCCACCCTAACCCTCCCCCTGCTAGGGGGAGGGAACAAAACCGTTATGCGCCACGTTTCTCATTTCACCTTTCACTTCTCACGGCTTTTAAGGGTAAAAGGGTAAAAGTCCAAACCATAAGCTCCCTACGCGTACCGCTACGGGAGCGTTCTGGCGAGACGGAAACCAACACCGTCGACCCGACTCGACGCGACACTCCTGCTGCGATTCGCAGCGCGCACATCCTGAGGAGTGTCGTACCACGAGCCGCCGCGCAACACACGCTTCGCGTTATCGCCACCTTCAATCCAAACACTGCCATCGCTAGGCGCGTTGGCGTAAGTATCATGAGGCGTGTCCTGTACCCATTCCCATACATTCCCGCTCATATCGTACAAACCCCACGCATTCGGTTGTTTATGCCCCACCGCGTGAGTATGCCTATCCCCATTACTGTCGTACCACGCCACGGCATAGACCTCGTTGCCGCCGCAATAATTGGCATCCTTGCCCGCACGACAGGCGTATTCCCATTCGGCTTCGCTGGGTAGGCGGTAATGCTGACCTGTTTTGGCATTCAGTCTTTGGATAAAGTCTTGTACCCTGTCCCAACTCACCTGCTCCACCGCACAGTCACCGCCGCAATCTTTAAACCAACTGGGGTTATCCCCCATCACCGCTTGCCATAGTCCTTGGGTTACCTCGTATTTACCCAGTTCAAAAGCAGCAATTTGTACGGGATGAGTGAGCTTTTCATCGTCATAACAATCACTGTCTCGCCCATCCTGACAGCCCATGATGAACTGCCCTGCGGGGATGTTCGCCATATCGGGTTCGTTTGCCGACACCTTGGGCAAGGGCATCGCCACTTCTTGCGCCAAGGTGGCGAAATCGGCTGGATTAGGCTTTTTATCGAGCTTTTCAACGAACAGCAGCCTGACCAATTGGGTCAGTCGTTCGGTGGTCATATTGGGCAGGCGAGCTTGCCAGTCCTGTTTTTGCTGGGCGTTCAGGCTGAGGCTGGATTCCAACATAGGTTGCAATAGGGTCAATAACGTAGTGCGCTGACCACGGTCTATCATGCTTTGTAAATACGATGCTATACCCGTTTTTTGCTTAATCAGGTTATCCAATGTGGCATCCACAGTGAGGAGCTGCGATTTTCTGGCAGTGTTTTCGGCTTTTAATGCCCAACCCGTCAATATCGCCGCCGCTAAAAATCCGCCTAACAAATACAGCCGTTGCCGCTTCATGCGTTTGAGTTCGGTCAGTTTGGCAGCTTCGGCATCGGCTACGCGTTGCGCTTCGGCGGTTTGGCTTGCCTTGAGAAATGCCATTGCCAAGGTGAATTGTTCTGTTTCGGGCGTGTTTTGGGCGGTTTGATAGCGCGCTGCCCATGCGGCGGTGGGCTGGGCTTGAGTCTGCCATTCCAGCGCAAGTGCTAAATCCGTGCCGTGCCACCGCTCCCGATGGTTGAGTGTCGCATCCAGCAGCCGAGCATACATCACCGCACTTTCCGCTTCGGCTTTGACCCAACTTTGCAAGCGCACCCATTGGCGTATCAGGCTTTCATGGCTGATGTCCAGCACGGTATCGGGCGTGAGTGCCACACTGGGCGGCGGCATTAAAAAATTGCGCCCCGCTTGACGGAAGGTGTCAATCACCGTCACCAGTTGCGGAAAGTCACATTGCGCCAGCGGCAACAGTGCGCCGAGGCTGACGGGGCGGCGAATATCTTGCCCATCGCCCGCCCGTTCGGTGAGGGCGCGAAATAGGGTTTCGGCGATGCGTTTTTGCTCGGTGTCGAGTTCGTTCCATGCCAATTCGGCGTGCCCGTCCAGCGCGCCGCTTAAGCTGCCCATGGCTTGGAACTCCTCCAAGGTGAGGATTTTGTCCTCATCGTTTTCCCATAAGCGCATCAAGGCGTGTTGCAACAGCGGGAGCTGGTCGGGATCATTGCCTGCTTCGTTGAGCAGGTGGTTAATCAGGGTCTCTTCTACTTCGCCGTCAAATTGCAGCGCGGGGGTAGCAATGGCTGCACGCAGTTGATCGCGGGTCAAGCGGGGCGTGAGATACAGCCCGTCGTTAATCATTTCTGGCAGATTGTGAAATTCGGCTGCCGCACCCAAAAAGTCCGAGCGCATGGTGATGGCGACGTAAATATCGGGGTGGGTACAGGCTTCCAGTAACAGCGCGACAAAGGCGGCGGCTTGGTCTTCTGCTTGTGTGCGAAAGCGGAACAGCTCTTCAAATTGATCGACCAACAGCAATAATTTCGTGCCCTCTGGCAACGGGTGGTGTTGCAAAATTTCGTGCAAGCTGCGCCAGCCCCCACGCAACTCAGCGGTTAAGGAAGCGGTGACACGCTCGCCGTTGGGATTCCACGCTTGCTTAAAAATCGGGTCAATCAGCAAAGCCTCCGCCAAGCGCACAAAGGGCTGGTCGCCAGGTTTCATCTCGGCAATGCTCCAGCGCGCACCGATCTCGCCCATATAGCCTTTTGCCAAGCTGGGCAACACCCCCGCCTTCATCAACGAGGATTTGCCGCTGCCCGACGTGCCGAGTACCGCCAAAAAGTGACGCGATTTCAGTCGTTCGAGTATGTCAAAAATCTGCTGCTGACGACCGAAAAACAAGCGTGATTCGCTGCGTTCAAAGGCGCGTAAACCAGGGTAAGGGTGGAATTTATTAGGATTCATGGTTCAGACTCCAAGGGAATCAACGTAATGGGTCGGGCAACGGCGCGCCTTTGGATTATCAGTATCAACACCGCAACGAGCGGCATTCCCGCCCCCTAGCAGGGGGAGGGTTAGGGTGGGGGTTGAAATCGCCGCAGCAATGCAAACTTTCAACCCCCATCCCAGTTTCCCCCTCGCTGCGCTCTCCCCCTCTGCTAAGGGGAAGGAGTCGCATTCGTGGTATTTTTGACCTTTAATCATGTTGTTATGTTTTTTATCAGCGATTACATCGCGCTAACTGACTTCCTGCAAAAACAAATCCAAACAACGCGTTTCAAATTTTTCGCGACAGGGCAAGGTCAGCGCACCTGCCAGCACGATGCCGAGTTCGTCCGCTTGCTCGCCTTGGCAAATCAGCACGTGGGGTTTTTGCTCGCGTTGTTTGATTTGGCGACGTGCGTCTAACAAGCAGTCTTCCACCAAGTCGGCGGGGGCTTGGCGGTGCAGCATCAACAGCACATCGCAACGTTTGAAATTGCGTTCGATTTTTTGGTTGATGTCACTGGCGGTGCCTTGATAAATAGGCAACAAGGCGGTGTAGCCTTTGCTGCCGAGTTCGTTCGCCACTTCACGGGCAGACACGATGTCATTGGGGCAGGCGTGAACGAACACCAATTTGTCTTCGGGATCGCGGGGTGGATGGGTTCTGGTGGCTTGGGAAAAACTTTTTCTTGAATGTGGCGGGTAAATTCGGTCAGGGATGCCGCCATCACCGTTGCGCCCAGTAGCAAGGATTTTTGTTCTTCGCGGATAGCGGAAAATTCCAGTTTAGTCTCGCGCCATTGCGCGATGGGCTTACCTGTTGCTATCGCCAACGCGTGTTGTTTCAGCGGAATACCATAACTCCACCCCGCATCCAATAGTTGCACAAAATGGGAACATGGCACGAAATCAGCGGCAAATTTGCTTTCATCCCAATCATTGTTGAGCGGCAACGCGGCGATGCCAAGCTGGCGTAAGTTGCTGATTAAGCTGGCACGCTGTTCGTAAAGCGCGTCATTGACTGGCGCGACATACACTGTCGCTTGGGCAGGTTGAACCGTTGATTCCGTCTGCGTGGTGACGGCTGGCGTTGCAACTTGCTTGGCTTTGAGCGAGGTCGCCAAATCATTGGATAAATCACGCAGTCGGTCGTAATAGGCTTCGTGTTCTTTGAGCGGAACGGGATAGCCCAATTGTTTGATGCGCTCTTGATCGGTTTTTTGCCAGAAGCGATAAGTCAGTAAATCGTGCAGCACGGGCGGTTTGTCTTTGAGTGCTATCTGATCCAGTTCCACCACAAAAATGCGACCAGCGGGGTGTGCCAGATGTTGGGCAAACACCTTGAGCTCACGCTGACACCATTCTGAGGCTAGCCAACCAGGCGACAGCAAAATCACCAGCGCGTGGGTTTTAACCAATTGATCTTCGATCGCAGGCGTGAGTTCGTCGCTGCCCTTGAGGCGAAAATCCATCCACAACTCATAATTTTCCGCCCGCCCCATTTTGCGGCTGATTTCATTGCGCAAATGGTTGATAAGGTGAGAAATCCAGCCCTTTTCACCTTCGGAAAAAGGCTGGTTGTCGATATGCGCATAACTGATAAAAATGTCGGACAAGATTTTCCCCTTTTATGACCTCTGGCTTTTTTGGGCGTAAGTCGTAACGATCTGAATAATGGGACGCAGCATCCCCCTACCCTCGCTTCGTCCTCGTTAAATATACAGTGATTTCTTCGCGGTCGTGATAGAGCTGTTTGGCGGTGAGGCGATAGCTTAAACCTGCGTCGTCTAGCTTTTTGCGGATGCCACCCAGCGCGCTATCCAAAGCGGCAACGCGTTGTTTCATCGGCAATTTTAAGTTAAAAATCGCGTGTTTCACGCGTTCCGCAGCAAACCAGTCACCGATAAGATTTGCAACTTTGTCAGGTTTTTCCACCATATCGCACACCAGCCAATCCACGGCACGAGGCGGGACGTATTTGAAACCATCTTGTTTAAGGTGTTCGACCAGCGGATGTTTTGCCAACACGCCCTTCATCGGACCGTTATCCACGGCGGTCACACGGATGCCACGCTTGACCAATTGCCATGTCCAGCCGCCAGGCGCGGCACCTAAATCCACCGCCCGCATCCCCGTGCGCAACAAACGCGTTTGCTCGCTTTTATCCAAAAAAACTTCAATCGCTTCAGCCAATTTCAGCGTGGAACGGCTGGGGGCTTCGGCGGGCATGGATTGGCGAATAATGCCCATTAAGGCGTTGGCACTGTTGTAAGGATCGCTGCTGGCAATGAAGACCGTGGATTTATCAGGGAAAAACAGGTGCAAGCGCGAAGGTTTTTGCTCTCCCACCGCGACAGGCACGCTTGCCAGCGACAACTTGCCTTGCGCAAGCAACGCTTCTTCGATCAAAGGTTGAAAGCGGCGGGTAAACGCGGTCATCATTTTGCCGTCATTGGTGTCGGGGACTTCCAGCCATAACACGCCAAACTCACCCTGCACGTCATTGAGCGCGGTCAAAATCGGCGTGAGTCGATCACGTTCAGGCAAGTTTTGCAACACAACATGTAATCGCAACAGCTGGCGGGTAAAAATCAATTCGCGGTACTGCAAGTCTTGTCCATTTAGGGTGAGCTGCACATAACCGCTGTCTGGGACAATGGCAGGTTGCTCAATGACCGTGACAGGACGTTGACGACGGGCTTGTTGCAAGGCTTCTTGTGCGCAATCTTGTTCAAAACCAGGGCGGCAATACAACAGCCATAGTGTTTCATTTTGGGTGGGTGTAGGACGATGTCCAGATTTTTGAGGTGTATTCGTTTTCATGCGCGCATTGTGGGGATGCGCGAGGGGTTTGGCAATGTTTTTAATAAACTGCCTCCCCTTCTCTCTTTTCCCCAATCAGCGACAGACATAACTTGAAACCGCAATCCAAACACGACGATAGCTATTTTTGGTATCGGCTTTTCCGCCCAATGCGATCAAGCGCACCGTGCCTGTTATGTCCAGCGCGTCTTTGCAAGTAATCGCTTCTGGCAAGGCTAAGACGATTTGCGGATCATGAGCATTCAAGATGGCATAGGTTTCATGTTGATGTTGCACGGTATGCGTTTGGGGATGGTAGCGATCCAACAAGCCCGTGGGATGTTGTTCAGGATAGGTCGAAATTTGCGCGCGAAAGGTGACCGTCTGCCCATCCGCCGCCGCGAGGGTGGCGTAATCCATCGCCTCACTGTGCGCCATGGGAATGGCACAGATCAGCAAAAGCCAAGCGTAATTGATCTTCCCCATCTCATCCCCCGTTAATGCGCTTTTTTACTGAGCAAAGGCAAAATTGCGGCCGCCGCCTTTTGCGCCGTATTCTGGCGTAAGGTGCGATGCAGTTGCAAGAAAGTCGCTTCCAGTTCGGCGAGTGCGCCGTGGTCATTGACGGCATTGAGCAAGGCTTGGCTCAAGTTTTCAGGCGTGGCATCGTCTTGCAATAATTCAGGCACGACAAAGCGTTCGCACAAAATGTTAGGCAGCCCCACATAAGGCAAATAATTTTTGTTTTTCATCATTTGCCACGACAACGCGGGCATTTTGTAGGTGATGACCATGGGGCGTTTGAGCAACGCGCACTCCAAAGTCGCCGTTCCCGAAGCCACCAACACCCCATCGGCGGCGATCATGGCATCTTGTGCGTGACCAAATAACAGGGTGATTGCCAGCCCTTCTGCGCCGCTGTCGTAAATCGCTTGTTCAAAAATTTCACGCGTTTCACGGGTAATCAAGGGAACCAGAAAGCGCGCATCGGGACACGTTTTCGTGATGTGTTTGGCGGTTTCAATATACGTTGCAGCCAAGGCGCGCACTTCACTTTGACGTGAACCTGGTAAAAAAGCGAACACATTGCTGTGCAGTGGCAAGCGCATCCTCAACCGCATCTCAGTACGATCAGGCTGTTCAGGCAACATATCTGCCAAGGGATGACCGACATACGCCACAGGTACGCCCGCTGCTTGGTAAATTTTCGGCTCGTGCGGGAACAACGCCAGCACCAAATTCACCGCCCGTTTGATTTTATGAATACGCTCACCGCGCCATGCCCAAATCGACGGGCTGACATAATGCACGGTGGTGATGCCGCGCTTTTTCAATGCAAGTTCAAGATTGAGATTAAAGTCAGGCGCGTCAATGGCGATAAACAAATCAGGACGATTTTTCAAAAAATAACGACGCAGCTGGTCGCGTATGCCGACGATTTCGCGATAATGACGCAACACTTCCACATAGCCGCGCACCGCCAATTTTTCCATCGGAAACAAGATATTCATCCCGACGGACTGCATTTTCGCCCCGCCTATACCGACGAATTCAATGTCAGGACGCGCCTGTTTTAACGCCGCCATCAAATGACTGCCCAGTAAATCACCAGACGCTTCACCTGCTACGATACCAATAATAATTTTTTTCACGTTTTATAACAAATAGATAGAGTTAAATCATCGTAGGCTGTCGGCAAGCTTGCAAACCCTAACCTACGCTTGCGACACAAATTCAAGCTAAACGCAATTCACTGACCATCTCAATCGACAAACCCACGCTTTGCACGATGGTTGTGTCGTCTAAAATGTCCCATCATAAGCGGGCGATGTTGAGTTTTGCTGCTAAAGGCACTTGCTCAAGTTCCTGTCAGCAATCCTCATTTTGACCGTGGGTACGAATTCATTCGTACGGTTTCGCGTGAATAAGGCAAGTTTCGTCGCGTTTTTCGCCATTTCGGGCGATGTACGAATGAATTCGTACCCACAAAACCCCACTGTTTAGTCAAAATGAGAATTGCTGAGTTCTTGTTGCAAGCCTTCTTTTAAACCTGCGGTGGGAGGATCATCATGCGATTTAAACTATCCGATGTGACCAGCCCTACCGTATTCCTAATGCTCAACTTTTTGCTGAATTTCCCTAACCCTATCAAGAGATAAATGGGTCAACACGGATACTTGTTCTGGGGATTGAGTAATCAAAAGCTGTTGGACTATGCTCTCCACGCCTGCCTGTAAACCTTCTTCCCGCCCCGCTTTTAGTCCTTCTTTTAGTCCTTCTTTTAGTCCTTCTTTTAGTCCTTCTTTTAGTCCTTCTTTTAGTCCTTCTTTTAGTCCTGCTTCCCGCCCCATACGTTCTGCCTTAGTCAACGCCCCACGCTGGTCTTGAATAAAAATCAGCCGCCGTTCTTGGTCATCCAATTCTTTTTCGCTCAACCCTGCTTTGTTGGCAATTTGGAAAGCGTGGGCGATGGGGGGTTCAACGGTTAAGGTTTGGGGGACGATTTGCAAGCTGCCTGCGTTTTTCAAAAAGAAGCACCATTTGTCTAAAATCGTTGTCAATTCAGACTCTTGCTTATTAAATTTCGGCAGTTCAACAAACACCATTTCCAAATCATCACTGTAAATTTGTCCCGATGCGGCGCGAAATTTATAACCGTTGACCAAATCGGGCAAATCATCAAACATCACAAAATCGGTGATGCTAATGGCAATCACGTCGGTCAATAATTCATAACCTTCGCCAATCGCCAATTGGCGCGAATAGGTTTTGCACGCGTTGTACAGCACCCGTTTTTCAAACCCTGGCACATTTAATACCTGCATTTCGATAATGTATTCCTTGTCCTGCCCGTCCTTGGCGCGTACGTCCAGATAAGTGTCCTTCATCCCTTCAATTTCAGGGGCGAGATACGGGTCGAGTATGCTAACTTCCGTAATCGAATACGGGGGTTTTAACCCCAAAATCGCATTCAATAAACTGATTAAAATATCGCCACTTTCGGCGGAACCGAAGATGCGCTTAAAGGCAAAATCGGTTTTAGGGTTTAAAAATCGCATGTTAAAAACTCCTTAATGAGGGATGCGGTGGGCATTGTATCGAACCTAGGGCGATTTCGCACAATCGGTATACCCGCTGTCACGCAATAAATGCGCAGTTTAACCCAAATCAACAGTTCCCCCTTTTAGAAAAATGTCGCCACACCCAGCAGCCCGTCGGACTTAATCTATTCACTTACCGCACGATTCCGCTATAATCCCGCCGCCTCACGCGATACCAATCCGCGTCGCGGCACCTCATTCACCCCTCAAGATCTTTTGATCCCTTATTCGTCTGCCTAGATTG
>FZPZ01000048.1_pt1 | contig 54358 bp, 56 predicted proteins | sample 1534811 | NCBI WGS metagenome assembly FZPZ01 (sample SAMEA104161953, study PRJEB21768) | metagenome | biome: subterrestrial habitat; feature: phreatic zone; material: underground water | place: France | collected 2016-06-01 | depth 60 m | reverse complement strand
AAACGAGGCAGCGTCGTCCCGCTGCAAACATCAGGAGACCATCTTAAATTCGATGAAGGATTGTCTTGACGGAGGGGCACTTTAGTCTCTCGATTTGAAAAATTTAAGATTATCGTTTTAGACTTCACCGATGTCGCAGAAATCGGACAGGCTTTTGCAGACGAGATTTTCCGCGTGTTTGCCTCATCACACCCCGAAGTTGACTTAATCCCAATGTATGCCACAACAGAAGTACAGCAAATGATAGTTCGAGCTTATGCGGTTAGATAAGCCAGCTCGCGTAGGTAAGTACCTGCACCTATGTTTTCGGGTATTTTGATTTGTCAGTGGGCAAAATAATAGGCAAAAACAGAGCTGTAGGGTGGATAAGCTGCGCGCATCCACCTGAATCTATTATAAAAAATGGTGGATGCGCTGTGCTTATCCACCCTGCTAACTTCGCGGGCTAAAAAATGGAGTTAAATTATGTAGATAACTATGCCTTACGGATTAACACCTCATCAAGTAACCACTATTTACTAGAAAATCCGTGATCTCATTTATGGGTAAATTTAGCTGCGCACTAAATTTTTCGATGAATTCTTCTGGGGTAAAAGACTGCAACTCTCCACGATTCGTATATGCAGAGGTGATTGAAAGTATGGATTCTTGACTTATCCCTGTTCTCTCTGCCAATTTAGCTACAGATAAATTGATCTTTTCAGGCGAAGGTAATGCAGATCGAAACATTAGATCAAATTTATGATTATTTTGAGTCCATATTTCTCGTATATCTGGTTGCTTTTGTTTGATAATCTTCGCTTGTTGATCTTGTAAAAGCTTATCCTGATCCCACTCGTATTTTTTTATTTGTAAGTGTTTAGCTAATTTTGACTGTGCAACTTCCAACGCAGGTTGAAACTTTGGGTGGTAAATCCATCGACGAACATCTTCATCCTCAAATAATGCTTTCTCAAGCAATTTTCGGTTAACTTGGGTTGATTTAAACCTCTTAAGGTCGATTTGAATTGAAGGAATCCCTGTTGCAAGAAGACGAGACCTCTTATCTGGCATGAGTCGATGAAAAACTGAAATTTCAATTAGAATTTTGCGATTCTGAATTTCTCCAATTACATCTACATTAACCTTGTCAAGGTTCAACCCCGTCTCGCACTTATCTAGTAAAACCGTCCGACTTTTCAATACCAGTTCGTTTTCTTCAATGAGAGAACCATAAGCATCAATGCCTCTTACAGACGCAACTAAAGATGGTAATAATAATTTTTTCCGTTGTTTCAATAACTGCTTTGCCAACTCATGAATTGATACTTCATAACCTTCGCTACACTTTCCTCCTACCACATGAGCAAAATGCCACTCGCGCTCTAATCCCTGTTTTGCGATTACTTCAACATTGCAGCTTGGGCAAACACAGTTACATGCCAGCCCACGCTCAACCTCATTAGCTGAAACAAGCTCATTATCCAGTTTCCGTTTAGCAAACGGTAATAGCAAAGCAATCATAATGTATTTCACAAAGGCGTAAGTATCTACACCGTTTTTAACTAATTGAAATTTAATTACAAAAGATTTTTATCAGGCCTCGTCCGAGGCATCCAAGACTTCACTCACCGCGCCCGTGCTGCCGCTAAACGACAATCGCGCCGCGTCAAACACTGGCGCACCCATATTGGCAGTCACGTGTCCGTCGTCTTCTAACCGCAAGACAACCAAGCCGCTTTGCGTTTCCACGGTAATTTCGTATTTGGGCATTAAATATCGCGCATCCGTCAGATTTATTGAGGGAGAACGGTAGATGCACATTCGCTTATATACCCTACCGCTATTCAGCGTCAATCTCTTTCGCCTCCAACCACCCCACAATCACCTTCTCTGCTTCTTCAACCCCTTGTTTTTTCGAGCTAGAAAACAATTGCACGCTGCATTGGGGGAAGTATTCTGCTAAGTGTTTGCGGACTTTCATTAGGGTGACCGTAGCTTGTTGGCGGCTGAGTTTGTCGGCTTTGGTGAGTAGGATGTGGATGGGTTTGTTGGTGGGGGCGAACCAGTCGAGCATGGTTTGGTCGATTTCGGTCAGGGGGTGGCGGACATCCATGATGACGATCAAGCCGCAGAGTTCTTCGCGTTTTTGCATGTATTCGCTGAGCAAGGCTTCCCAGTGGCGTTTGCTTTCGGGCGGGACTTTGGCATAGCCGTAGCCTGGCAAATCGACTAAGAATTTGTTGTTGTTCAACGAAAAATAGTTGATGTGCTGGGTGCGGCCAGGCGTTTTGCTGGTGAAAGCTAAACGCGTGTGATTCGCCAAGGTGTTGATCGCACTGGATTTCCCTGCGTTGGAACGCCCGACAAACGCCACTTCGCGCCCGCCGTGCATCGGCAGGTCTTTGAAGTGGTTGACGGTGGTGTAAAACGCGGCGGAGGAGAAGATGCTCATTATTTCCAAGCCGAGAAGATTTTGTCGGCAGCGGCGATGGTCGCGTCGATGTCGGCAGGGGTGTGGGCGGCGGAGACAAAGCCTGCTTCAAATGCGGATGGTGCGAGGTAGAAACCTGCTTCCAGCATGGCGTGGAAGAAGCGGTTGAAGGCTTCCTTGTCGCAAGTCATCACTTCGGCGTAGCTGGTGGGCAGGGATTTGCTGAAGTACAGCCCGAACATGCCGCCGACGGATTGCGCGCAGAAGGCGATGCCGTGTTTTTGCGCGGCTGCGGTTAAGCCTTCGGTCAATTGTTTTGCCAAGGCGGACAAGTTGGCATAGAAGCCGTCCGCTTGCACCAATTTCAACGTTGCCATACCTGCGGCGACCGCGATGGGGTTGCCCGACAACGTGCCCGCTTGATACACCGCGCCCAACGGGGCGAGGCATTGCATGATGTCGCGGCGACCGCCAAATGCCGCTGCGGGTAAGCCGCCGCCCATGACTTTGCCCAAGGTGACGAGATCGGGTTTGATGCCGTAATAACCTTGCGCGCCTTGCAAACTGACGCGGAAGCCCGTCATCACTTCGTCCAAAATTAGCACTGCGCCGTGTTGGGTACACAGGTCGCGCAGGGCTTGCAAAAATTCAGGCTTGGGCGCGACCAAATTCATATTGCCCGCGACGGGCTCAACAATCACGGCGGCGATTTCGCAGCCGATGTCGGCGAAGGCTTGTTCCAGTCCAGCCACGTCGTTGTAATCCAACACCGTGGTCAGCGCGGCGATTTCAGCGGGTACGCCTGACGAACTGGGTTGCCCAAAAGTCAACGCGCCCGAACCTGCTTTGACCAGTAAGCCATCGGAATGCCCGTGGTAGCAGCCTTCAAATTTGATGATGCGACTGCGACCTGTGAAGCCACGCGCCAAGCGTATCGCGGTCATGGTGGCTTCCGTGCCAGAACTGACCAAACGCACCATTTCCACGCTAGGCAATAATTTGCACAACAATTCCGCCATTGCCAATTCGCTGGCGGTCGGCGCGCCAAAGCCTAAGCCTTGCGCGGCGGCATCTTGCACCGCTTTCACCACGTCAGGATGACAATGCCCAACGATCATCGGCCCCCAAGAACCGACAAAATCGGTGTAGCGTTTGCCATCCGCATCCCAAACATGCGCGCCCTGACCGCGCTGGAAAAATAGCGGTGTGCCACCGACGGAGCGGAACGCCCGTACGGGAGAATTTACGCCGCCAGGGATGATTTTTTGAGAGGATTCAAACAGTTCTTGATTGTGTGAGGTCATGGTTTTAGGGCTTTCTGTGAAGAGTTTTTGTAGGTGCGACAAATTCGCACGCATTTTGCAAAACATTAAATCAAATTGTGGGTTAAACGGATGGGTTAAAACCGTGCGAATGAATTCGCACCTACGAAGATGCTAAATCCGCAAACTGCCGCGCCGCTGTTTCACCATCTGGTACCGCAAACACCGCTGAAATCACCGCCACGGCATCTGCACCTGCGGCGAATAACGAGGGGGCATTTTCCAGTGTGATGCCGCCGATGGCGACGATCGGCAACGTTAATTCGCGCCGCGCTTGTTGCAATAAATCCAAACTGGCAACGGGGGCGTGAGGCTTCACTTGCGAAGCGAAAAAACTGCCAAATGCCACATAATCAGCACCTTCTTGCTCAGCTTGTTGCGCTAACGATAAGCGATTATAACAAGACACGCCGATGATTTTATGGTCACTGACAATGGCGCGCGCAGCGGCGACACTGCCGTCTTCTCCACCCAGATGCACGCCATCGGCATCCACGCGCAGGGCTAATTCCACATCATCATTGACGATAAAGAGACAGTGAAATTCTTGTGTTAATTCGCGTAACGCGGCGGCTTGTGTGAATTGAAGTTTAGTATCGGCGAGCTTATTGCGGTATTGCAGCACTTGCGCACCGCCTTGCAACACCTGTCGCGTTTTGTGTAGCAAATCGGCAGTATCCAACGTGTCGTGCGTAATGGCATACAGCCCGTTAATTGGGCAAAGGAGGTTCTTCTTGGTCATCTTCGCCTCGTGCCCAAAACAGTCGATCGGGAATATATTGCCCCATACCAGGGCGGAAGCCTGCTTTGAGGGATTGCCACGTGTATTCCTGCGCATCCTTCACCGCATCAGGGACATTGCTGCCCATTGCCAGCAAGGAGGCAATCGCAGAAGCCAGTGTACAACCTGAGCCATGATAGGTTTCGGGTAGTCTTTCCCAGCGATCCGCGCGAACCACGCCACGGTCACTGTATAAGGTATTGACCACTTGCTGGGTTTGTTCATGCGTACCCGTAATAAGTACATAATCACAACCCATCGCCAGTATGCGTTTGGCGCATTCTGCCATGGACGGATCGTCGTCCTCATTGTCTTCATCCAATGCCAAGCGGCGCGCTTCGATGCTATTGGGGGTGACAATGGTGCATTGTGGAATCAATAATTCGCGCATCGCGTCCAACATTTCCTCATCCGCCAATTCGTCACCCCGCCCTGAAGCCAGTATGGGGTCGAGTACAAACGGCACATCGGGGTAGTCCGCCAGAATTTCGGCAATCGTGGCAATGTTTTCCACGCTACCTAATAGCCCAATTTTAAAGGCGGCAACAGGGGCATCTTCCAACATGGCGCGGGCTTGGTCTGCCACCCAATCCGCGTCGATTGCCTGCACATCTTCCACGCCTGCGGTGTCTTGTACGGTAATCGCGGTCACCACCGACAAGGGGAAACACCCCATACTGGAAATGGTCAAAATGTCCGCCTGCAAACCCGCACCCCCACTGGGGTCGGTTGCAGCAAAGCTCATTACTAAGGGAAAATCGTTTGGCATGATAGTGAGAGAAAAAAGCGTCGCGGGAAGCGTTGCATTCTATCCTAATATCCGTATCAGATGGCTGATTGGCGCAGCCTAGCAGCAATTCTCATTTTAACCGTGGGTACGACAAATTCGTACCGTTGCTTGTAAATAAGGCTTATTTTTCGCCCTTTCGGGCGATGTACGAATGAATTCGTACCTACAAACCCCCTCTGTTTAGTCAAAATGAGAATTGCTGGCAGCCTAGGGTGCGATACAACGTGGTGTGCGCAGGTCGGGTTTTAACCCGACATTCCCGTTATCGACCTTTTTGAATTGAGCATGGCTGCCCCTCCCTCACCTTTCCCGTGCCGCTTCTTGAAATGCCCCCACCACGGGCGAGAGTAGATACTCCAAAATACTGCGCGTACCAAGATGAATTTCCGCCGTTACTTGCATCCCTGGGGTGAGTTTGTGGTGTATCCCCTCGGCGATCAGTTTTTGCGCTTTAAGGTCAATCAAAGCGCGGTAAGTAAACGGCGGCGTGGCATTGGGTTTGCCATTTTGTGGTGGCGCGGCGTTTTGCTGGCTGTTATCGCTGGCATCGGCACTGAGGTGGCTGACTTGCCCTTCGACCATGCCGTATTTTTGGAATTGATAGGCGGCGAATTTAATTTTGACGGGTTCACCCGTGTGGATAAAACCGACATCTTGGTTGCCCACCCAGACTTCGGCGCGCAGGATTTCGTTGTGCGGCACGAGGGTCATTAAAATCGTGCCAGGGCTGATCACCGTGCCAACAGTATGCGTAGCGAGGTCTTTGACAATACCGTCCTGCGAGGCTTTAAGCTCATGTAACTGGGCATGGTATTGTTGTTTGGCATGTTCTTGTGCCAACTTTTCCAGCTTATCGCTGATGTCCACGCGCTCAATTTGCAATTGGCGGCGATAATCGGCGGTGAGCCTGTCATGGCGTTCACGGCTTTGTTGCAAACTGGCGCGGGCGGCTTCGATCAAGTGGATTTGTGATTGCAAATCTTGTTCTTTTTCAATGCGTTCGCGGGTTTTATCCGTGGCGGCAAGTTGACTGACGTAGCCATCTTTCACCAATTCTCGATAGGCTTGGTCTTGGCTAAGATAATGCGGCAGGGTTTGCAACAACTTGCTGCGCGTGGATTGGGCAGAAGCGAGTTCGTTTTGCGCTTTGTTTTGTACCGCGCGTTCTTCGGACAAGGCACTGTCTAACGCGGTGCGATTGATGGTGTATTGGTTAAGGGCTTTTTGAAATAAAACGGGGTCTTCGCTGGGTAAACGGGTAAGAGTTTGTCCAGCCAATTCAGCATCTATACGACGCAAGGTGATTTTCTTGCTCAAAAAATCGGTTTGAATACCTTTGCCATCCGCATCGCTCAAGGTGGTATCCATGCGCATCAACACCTGTCCCGCCTTCACTTCCTGCCCTTCCGCAACCAGAATTTCACGGATGATACCTGGTTCAGAAGGTTGAACAATTTTGAGATAACTTTGTGGAAGCAGCTTTCCTTCGGCACTGGCAACCACGTCCAGTTTGCCAAACGCCGCCCAAATCAACAATGCTGCAAACAACACCAGCAAACTGTACAACACCATGCGAGCAAACGGCGTGGGCGGTTGGGCTTGAATGCGCAATAGTCCAGGGGAAAAATCAAGTGGGTCAACATCAGTCAGTTGCCGCCGCCAGTGAGAGGCGGGCTTGGGGTTTTTGAGGTTCATGGTCTATTTAATTCTCCCTGTACAACAGACGATGTGGCGGTATAAATGAGACATTTGAAATGTGAGTTATTCCGTTTCCATTTCAATACAGCAAGCATGACGATAGGGGTAGAGAAAGGCTCTCGCCCTCCCCTCCCTCCGAACCGTGCGTGCGGTTCTCCCGCACACGGCTCTCCAGTTAGTGGTTTCCGCATCGTGGTTGGCTCGCCAGCATTCGGGTTTCAATTTCGGTGAAGAATCCCTATGCAGCGAATGGCGCGGTCGGTCTAGGTACTGACCGCCGCCCCCTTTGACACCGTTGCCAGTGCCGCCAACATACGTTTCACCCAGTTTATGCGCTCCTCCACATACCTTTCGGTTGCGAGGGTCTCAGCTTGTTTAGCCAACATGGGCACTCTATTCGCTTTGCATATACGCACTCTCCGTGCTCCACGTATCCACTTTCCTACCTCCCTTCCCTGACGCGGTTTTCCTATTCCGCGCTTTTCAAACCGCCTCTGCATGGGGTTAGGCACTAACGTCTCGCGACGCGGTCAGTTCACCAGTTTCCCAGTGAGATTCGCCCTGTCCTGCTCTTCGGTCTTGCGGTACTACGAAGGTTCTGACTCCTGCCATACTTCACCTCATATGACAGGTCTCCCTGCTTATCTCGCGCAAACTTCCCAACATTCCGTCTCCAACCACGAGGATGACCCAGATGTCGCTTTACACGCCAATCCTACAGCGCATCTGGTGTGTTTCAGGCTTCACCTTACCCTAGCGGGTTCGCCGTCATGTCCCGCCGAATCGAGTTCACTTTATTACGGACTGCCAGTTCGCTTCCGATTGCTCTCCACCCCACCTCGCGATGACGCAGTTACCTTCAGCTACGGAGTCTTGGCATACTCCGACACGGACTTTCACCATGCAGTTTACGCGCCTTCACAGGCGCACTAGGGTGGGTTCGCGCAGCAACCCGTTCATAAAAAAGCGGCTTGCCTTGCGACAAATCCGCTTTGCTATTTCTCATTATGGAGGATTGGTCATGGTTTACACCCAATACTTGGGGTAGGTGCGATCTTTGGGTAAATTGTTAAAAATAACAGCTACTGCAACCAAGATAACCGCTCCCAACAAGGTAGGGGTAAACAAAAACAACCATGCAGGTGCTGTCAGCATAACAATCACTGGATTAGAGCCTGCTGGCGGATGAACTGTTCTGGTGAGTTGCATCACTGCAATCGCTGTCGCGGTAGCCAGAGCCATACTCCACCAATGTATGCCTAACGTATTGAGAAATATCAGCCCAATCAGTGAGGACAGAAAATGTCCTGCAATCACGTTCCGTGGCTGTGAAAATGGACTCTCAGGAAAGCCGAATACCAACACACAGGTTGCGCCGAACGATCCCAGCACCAAAGGTGTATGACTCATATCTGTCAGATACCCGACCGTGGCAATTGCCAAAAATCCTCCCAACCACGAAATTATGATGAGCCTAAGACTTGATCGAGGCGGACACGCACCTCCTCCCCGCATTTTGGATAAAACAGTATTCATTTAATTCATCCTTTCAATAACTAGAAAATTACACTGTCAATTTGGTGCTATCGTAAGCGATCAACTATAAACAGCGTATTGTGAAATACAGACAGGTCTGTATTGTATATTGCGCTTTATGCTGGATGCAACTGATTTGAAGGTAATCAAGTGAAAACTAAACTCGTGCAGAGGAAAAGGTGATGTTCGCTATAATGTGTACAACAGTTGGTGTGATAGACCTGAATTTATGGAGAGAAAAGTAATTATTTCAGGCTGGTCATACGACAGAATATAGGTCGCGCCAACGAGTGGAATCGGGCTGATACAACTCAGCGGCTTAAATAAATTGGCGTGCGGTTAATCGGAACATAGGTTTAAGATGATAGTAGATAAACAACAGATCTTGGTCGAAAAAGCGACCAAACTCTTCGCAGAAGGAGGGTACAACGCTGTCGGCATTGATAAAATTATTGCCGAGGCAGGTGTCGCCAAAATGACGATGTACAAATACTTCCCCTCAAAAAATGACCTCATACTGGCAGTATTGAAAGAACGTGATGTCGCATTCAGATCGTCGTTAATGGATTATGTGGAGCAGTACGATAAACTGGCTGACCAAATGATGGCGGTCTTCACTTGGCATCATAATTGGTTCAATCGTGATGATTTTAATGGCTGTATGTTCATCAACGCATCAGCAGAATTCCATGATCGCAAAAATGACGCTCACAAAATTTCGGCTCAACACAAGCAACTTATAACAAGCTATTTTGAAACGTTGTTGTGCGGAACTTATCCTGCTGCCGTTGCCAATAAACTTGCGGTACAGATCGCTCTGGTTCTAGACGGGGCAATTGTTGCGGCGCATGTTACAGGAAATTTAAATGCTGCAATGGATGCGTGGGAGGTAGCGCAACAGTTGCTGGCAGGTGCGGCGAGAGCAGGGAAGACATAGCGTATAAGGTCAGGCTCAATTTGGCTTACCTTAAAGATATGTGGCAGACCTAGTGTTGTAGCATTCGCACTGATTGCACCCCCGATCAAACTCCCTACACCAGCAATTATTGTTCTAACTGTGGGTACGACAAAATCCTGCTGTTTAATCAACGTAAGAATTACTGCTTCAGGACTCGCCCAATTTATCAACAATCCACTCCGCCACTTGCGCTGCGCCTGTTGGGATAATCGGATCAGGGCGTTTTGCTCCCCAGATTGCTACCAAGCTATCTGCCAAATCACCGTGCTGCAATGCAGCGGGGAACAGTTCACGTGCTACGCCGTGCTGTTGCAGCCATGCGATCAGGGCGGGGGATTCTGGCCAGTCGGGGCGAGAGGCATACAAGATGGGTACGCCGCTGGCGGTGGCTTCGACAAAACTGCCGTAGCCAGGCTTGGTGAGCAGGGCATCGCTGCTGGCGAGTACATCGCTAAAACTCATGGGTAAGTCTTCAAATACAATGGCATCAGGATGATCCACCTGCCATGCGCGCTGCACCAACCAGCGTACGCCTGCGATGCGTTGCCATTGTTCGAGAGGCAAACGACTGGCAATCCCGCCTAAACTCACCAGCACTAGTTTTTCATCTTTTGATAAATGCAAAAGCTGATTGAGTTCGTCCCGTCGATTTGTGCCGACCACGGCAATGGGTGCAACCTCACCGCGATTCGGCAAGTCTGCCATATCCATACTGGGTGTGGCACGCAGAAAAGCATCGGCATGGGCATAACAGGTTTGAATTTGCTGAGAAATTTCGTCTTCACCACAATAATGCCGATATATGTCCGCCCAGTTGAGCGAACACAGTGCCACATTGGCAATGCCCGCCCGCTGCGCGCCTGCCAATGGCAAATAACCGACATTGGAATACACCAAATCCGCTTGTAATTCCTGCAAAAGAGCCGCCTCGGCAGATACTTTTGCCTCCCAATCACGATGAAACTGCTGATACGCCGCACGGCTTTGCACCACATCGACCTCGGTTGCGGACACCATCACCATGCCTATGTCTCCTTGACTGAGTAAGTGAGTAAACGGCACGTGGATGCGGGAACGCAAGTGCTCAATCGGGGCAGTCGTGCGTACGGTGATGCGTATCGCGGGACAGCGTGCGTGCAAGGCGTTCAGAATGGGGGCGGTTTGGGCGACATGACCAAAGCCATGACCAGAAATGGAAACGACGAGATGAGGGGGACGGGGCATGGGGTGGCTATGGGGTTACTGACAAGTAAGTACCTGACTATAAATTATCGTGCAGTCGCAATTGCATTGATTGTGGGTACGAATTCATTCGTACGGTTTCTCGTGAGTAAGGCAAGTTTTGTCGCGTTTTTCGCCCTGTCTGCGATGTACGAATTTGTCGTGCCCACAAAACCCCTCTGTTTAGTCATAATGAGAAATGCTGGTGGATACCTATGCTAAGTGGTTGCGTACAAATAATTGGGTATTGAGTTGTTAGTCGCTAGTCGTTAGTTTTTAGTTGGCGGAGTGAAAGGTTTTTCTCATCTACTTAAATATATTGTGAAAAATATAGCATCAAGCAGACTCACAGCATTAACTAGCGACTAATAGCTTAAAATACCCGAAAATTTAGGCGCGGGTGCTTAGCAGGGAGAAGCGTTGAGGATGAGGATAAACCATCACAGCGCGATCTCCCCCGTAAACACTGTCACCGCTGGACCTGTCATCCACACGGGTGCGTCGCCGCCCGCCCATGCGATGCTTAATTCGCCGCCGTGGGTGGTGACTTGCACGGGACTTTGCAACAAGCCGCGTCGGATGCCTGCGACCACGGCTGCGCACGCACCTGTGCCGCACGCTAAGGTTTCGCCTGCGCCGCGTTCATACACGCGCAGTTTGATGTGATGCGCATCGACCACCTGCATAAACCCTGCGTTGACACGGCGCGGGAAACGTTCATGGCATTCAATCAGCGCGCCTAGCACTGGCACAGGTGCGTTTTCCGCGTCCGCCACGACTTGCACCGCGTGCGGGTTGCCCATCGACACCGCGCTAATTTCCACCACTTCGCCCGCCACGTCCAACACTTCGCTCACCGCACCCCTGCCGCCACTAAACGGCAAGCGCGCCGCGTCAAATACGGGTGCGCCCATATTGACCGTCACCCGTCCATCGTCTTCCAATTTCAAGCTAATCAAGCCGCTTTGCGTTTCCACGGTGATTTCGCGTTTGGGCGTTAAGCCCTGTTCATGCACAAAGCGCACAAAACAGCGCGCCCCGTTGCCGCATTGTTCGACTTCGCTGCCATCGGCGTTAAAAATCCGATAGCGGAAATCCGCCACGGTAGACGTTTCCACCAACAACAATTGATCGCAGCCCACGCCAAAATGTCGATCCGCCAAAAAACGAATCTGCTCCGTGGTCAGCGCGACGGGTTGGCGCACGCCATCCAACACCACAAAATCATTCCCCGCCCCGTGCATCTTGCTGAATTTTAATAACATAGTTTTCCTGTTGAGAGCGTATTGATGCGACGCATCATTTTTTGGGGTCTTGCTTACTTTCAAAAACCCATAAAATAAAATCAATCGAGTCTGACCCCATTGATTCCGTGTCGGGTGATTAAGTCCTGTAACGTGGAGGCTTTGTCAAACAACCAGCCTTGTCCAAATTCACAGTTAAGTGCTAAGAGTTGGGCGCGGACATCTTCGGTTTCGACCCCTTCTGCCACGACATTCATCCCGAGCAAATGCGCTAAGGTGATAGAGGAGCGGACAATTTCTAGGCTTTGTGGCGATTTAACAATGTAGGCGACAAAGGAGCGATCTATTTTCATGGTGCGGATGGGGTAGCGTTGTAAGTAATCCAAGCCAGAATGTCCCGTCCCATAATCATCTAGCGCAAGACTGATGCCGAGGTCAATAAATTGGTTGAGGATTTTCAAGGCTTCGTCGGGATATTCCACCATCACGGTTTCGGTCAATTCTAATTTGAGTTCTTTGGGCGGCATATCGTATTTGCGCATGACGGCGGTAATATCTTCCACCAAGGTGGCACTGGTCAATTGACACGCAGATAAATTAACGCTCACAAAGGGGTTTTCGACTTTGGCGATGGTTTTTAAGCGCGCCCAGTCGTGGCACGCACGCTCTAGGGTCCACAAGCCGATCTCACGAATCAAACTGGTTTGCTCGGCTAAGGCGAGGAACTCCATCGGTTCGATCAAGCCGTTAACGGGGTGTTCCCAACGAATTAACGCCTCAAAGCCTGCAATGTTGCCTTGTTTTAAACCACAAATAGGTTGGTAATATAATCGAAATTCTTCGCGGGTAAGGGCGCGGGTGAGAGCATGTGCCAAGGAGAGTTTATGCGTTGCTTCTCCCTTGAGGACAGCACGCTGTTTAGATTGTGCAGGTGAAAAGAGGTTGTGGCTAGGGGTGCTGGTCACCTGATTGCGGAAACGCTCCAAAATAACGAGGAGTAGGTGACGCAGAATAGGGTCGCTTTTGGCGAGTAAGTCGTCCACGAGGGTACGTTGAATGGGGACAAGTACCGTTCTCTCCAAGGCGCGCACGGTGGCAGTGCGCGGTTTTTGGTCAATCAGGGCGATTTCACCAAACATTTCGCCCGCCCCCATGACACTGATGCGTCGCTCTTGTCCCTGCTCGGTAATCACCACCTCAATCTGTCCCGACTCAATGAGATAAGCGCAATCTCCCACATCGCCCGCATCAAAAACATGTTGTCCAATGGCAAAAATTTTACGATCAAATTCATCAAACATCACAAGCCCCTCCGAATTAGTATTTGTTTTGCGCACCACCCGTTTGGCTAAAAATCTTCTTTTTGCCGTTCCACCAGCAAGGCATACAGGCGGCGACTATCCACATGCAGTACGGTAAAAATCAACTCGCCTAAGTGAAACTGTTCACCACATTTAGGCAGTTGCCCTGCGGCTTGTAAAATCAGCCCGCCCACGGTATCAAACTCCAGATCGCTAAATGCAGTGCCTAGGGTTTGGTTTAAATCTTCAATCGTGGTGTCTGCTTTGATGCGATAGTGTCCTGAGCCATCAGGAATAATGTTGTCTTCGTCTTCATCAAAGTCGTATTCGTCTTCAATGTCGCCGACGATTTGTTCCAGCACGTCTTCGATGGTCACCATCCCCGACACGCCGCCGTATTCGTTGACCACCAAGGCGATGTGGTTGCGGTTGCTGCGAAAGTCGCGCAGCAAAACATTGAGCCGTTTGGATTCTGGGACAAAAATAGCGGGGCGCAAGGTATCGCGTACATCAAGGGTTTCCCCCATGGCATAACGCAGCAAATCTTTTGCCAGCAAAATGCCGATGATGTTGTCTTTGTCGCCATCAATAACAGGGAAACGCGAGTGCGCGGTTTCGATGACAAAGGGAATAAATTGTTGCGGCGATTGGCTGATGTCGATGACATCCATTTGCCCGCGCGGAATCATAATTTCGCGCACTTGCCGTTCTGAAACTTGCAATACGCCTTCCATCATGGACAGCGCATCGGCATCCAGCAAATTGTGTTCGTAAGCGCGGTACAGCAGCTTGACCAGTTGGTCACGGTCTTCTGGTTCACGCAGCAATAAAGTAGAAAGACGTTCTAACAGTGTAGGCTGACGACTTCGGGGTAAGTCCATATTGAGTGTAATTATGCTAAGTAAGGATCAAGAAAGTGCAATTTTAGCATTAGCTGGGTTTCTAGGGCTTCCATCCTTGCGGCATCTTCATCATTTTCATGGTCATAGCCTTGCAAATGGAGCATCGCGTGTAAGGTCAAATGCGCATAATGGGCGACGAGGTCTTTATGTTGTTCCGCTGCTTCTTTTTCCACCACAGGCGCGCAAATCACCACATCGCCATAGCGCACGGCATCAGCTGACAAGGTCGCCACATCGTCATACACAAAAGTCAGCACATTGGTGGCGTAATCCTTGCCGCGATAATCACGGTTTAAGCTACGCCCTTCGTCTTCATCGACAATGCGCAAGGTCAGACTGAGCGGGTGTTGCAAGCTGGCTTGCGCCCAACGGCGAAATTGCGCACGGGTCGGCAAAGGCTGTGCCGCGCTGACGTATTGCACGGCAAGCGAAAGAGTGGGTTTAACGGTGTTGGACATCATGTATTCCGCGCGGGTAAGGGGTTTGAGTGAATTGGGCAGAAGCATACTTGATTCAGTATCAGGTACTCAAATCGTTTTTGCAGTTTTTGCAGTTTTGCCCGCATCTCTTCCCCTACTCCCGTCCCCCGCTCCCTTCTCCCTTCCATGCCAACAACAATTTAAGTGGAATTTGCTGCGCAACGGTGTACTTGCTGGTAGAATCGCCCCGCAGCACAACGGAGAGGTGGCAGAGTGGTCGAATGTACCTGACTCGAAATCAGGCGTACTGTTATACAGTACCGTGGGTTCAAATCCCACCCTCTCCGCCAAATAACGGTTTCAAGCATTTTGAATAGCCTAACAAACCCGCACCCAGCGGGTTTTTTGTTGCCTAAACATCTTGCGATAAAAAACGGCATATTGAGCGTGTAACACGATATAAGTACGAGCGCATAAATTTTCGGGTATTTTAAGCTGCTAGTCGTTAGTTTCATAGTATAAATCTGTCAGACACTATATTTTTTACAATATATTCAAATAGATGAGTGAAAAATTTCACTCCACAAACTAAAAACCAACGACTAGCGACTAACAGCTCAATACCCAATTACTTGTACGCAATACCTTACCAGCAATTCTCATTTTAGCTAAACAGTAGGTTGTTGTGGGTGCGACCAATTCGTACATCGCCCGAAAGGGCGAAAAACGCGACCAAACTTGCCTTATTCACGAGAAACCGTACGACTGAATTCGTACCCACGGTCAAAATGAGCATTGCTGGGTGTCCCTCCTGACCCCGACGATATGCACAGCCCTTGCTATAATCCGTTCCTCATGGGCAACCTGCCCTAACACGGAATCCCGCCATGTCTCACGGAACGCTTTATTTACTGCCTTGCACCTTGGGTGATACGCCTGCGGCGCAGGTTTTACCGCAACAGGTGATAGACCTCGCCCGCACCTTGACCCATTTCGTGGTGGAGCAGCCCAAAACGGCACGGCAATTTCTATCCGCGCTCAAACCTGATCACCCGATTCAATCGCTGCATTTTGCCAGCCTCAACGAACACACTTTGGCGAAGGACCTAGACGAATTGTTGCAACCGCTGTTGGCGGGACACGATGTGGGGATTATTTCTGAAGCGGGCTGCCCTGGCATTGCCGATCCTGGTGCGGATTTAGTCGCCCTCGCCCATCACAAAGGCATCCGTGTTGTGCCGCTGGTGGGGCCTTCCTCGATTTTGTTGGCGTTGATGGCTTCGGGACTCAATGGGCAATGTTTCGCTTTCCACGGCTATGTCCCCATCGAAGAAGCTGAACGCAAAAAGACGCTGCTCGCCTTGGAAGCGGAATCCGCCAAACGCCAACAAACCCAGCTTTTTATCGAAACACCCTACCGCAACGACAAGCTGTTTCAAGCCTTACTCGCCCATTGCCGCCCCAACACGCGCTTGTGTGTCGCCACCGACATTACCTTGACCAGCGAACAAATCCACACGCACAGTATTGCACAATGGAAAAAGCTCCCGCCCCCCGCGCTTAATAAGCGTCCTAGCTTGTTTTTGTTGTTAGCGGGGAAAGGGTAAAATAAACACACATCCATCCACTGAAAGCACACCATGACCATCATTCGCCAACAGGACTTTATTGATAGCATCGCGGACGCGTTGCAGTTTATTTCGTATTACCATCCGCAAGATTTTATTCAGGCGATGGCGCGGGCATATCAACTGGAACAATCACCTGCGGCAAAAGATGCGATCGCGCAAATTTTGACCAATTCTAGAATGTGCGCCGAAGGCAAGCGTCCGATTTGTCAGGATACGGGGATCGTGGTGGCGTTTGTGCGCGTGGGAATGAGCGTGCGCTGGGATGATGCCACCCTAGACATCGTGGACATGGTCAATGCGGGGGTGCGCAAGGGATACTTGCATCCTGACAACATTTTGCGCGCCTCCATCGTGTCCGACCCCGCAGGCAAACGCAAAAACACGGGCGACAATACGCCTGCCGTGGTGCATGTGGAGCTGGTACAAGGCGACAAAGTCGAGGTGCGCATTGCGGCAAAAGGCGGTGGCTCGGAAAATAAAGCCGCCATGGAAATGCTCAATCCGAATGACGACATCGTGGAATGGGTGCTAAAACGCGTACAGAAAATGGGCGCGGGCTGGTGTCCGCCAGGGATGTTGGGCATCGGTATTGGCGGTACCGCCGAAAAAGCGGTGTTGTTGGCGAAAGCAGCGTTGATGGAAGACATCGACATGATGGCGCTGAAAGCGCGCGGCGCACAAAATCCGCTGGAAGCCTTGCGCATTGAATTGTTCGATAAAATCAACGCGCTGGGTATTGGTGCGCAAGGGCTGGGCGGATTAACTACCGTGATGGATGTGAAAATTCTGGATTATCCTACGCACGCCGCGTCCAAGCCTGTTGCGATTATTCCGAACTGCGCGGCGACGCGTCATATTCATTTTGAGCTTGACGGCACAGGGGTGGCGACCTTCACCCCGCCTAGCCCAGAAGATTATCCCGACGTGACTTGGCACGCCGCCAGCGATGCACGCAAAGTCAATTTGGGTATGATTACCCGTGCAGAAATCGCCACTTGGCAACCTGGGGACACGATTTTATTGAGCGGAAAACTGCTCACGGGACGGGATGCCGCGCATAAACGCATCTGCGATATACTGGCTCGCGGTGAGAAATTACCCGAAGGCGTGGATTTTAACGGCAGATTCATTTATTATGTCGGACCCGTTGACCCTGTGCGCGATGAAGTAGTCGGTCCAGCAGGTCCCACCACCGCGACTCGCATGGACAGTTTCACCGAAACCATGTTGGCAGAGACGGGATTGCTGGGGATGGTTGGCAAAGCTGAACGTGGCGACATCGCCATTGCCGCCATCCAGAAGCACCAGTCGGTTTATTTAATCGCGGTGGGTGGCGCGGCTTATCTGGTTGCCAAAGCCATCCGTCAAGCCCGTGTGGTTGCTTTTGCCGATTTGGGCATGGAAGCCATTTATGAATTTGAAGTTGAAAATATGCCTGTGACCGTGGCAGTGGATGCAAAAGGAAAATCCATTCACACTATCGGTCCCGCAGCATGGCGTGAACATATCCGTATCATGCCAAAAATTTAACCAAACGCTTGCTAGCGTTGAGTTGTATCGAATTGGCGGGTCTCCCCGCATTGTGAGGTAGTGAATCTGGTCAGGGTCGGAAGACAGCAGCCACAGCTACTTATCGCAAGTGCCGGGGGTAAGGCTCGCCTCCCTATTTTTGGGTCATGAGCGTCGTACTTTGAAAAAAATCATGGGGCTTTTGATCGCATTGCTGGTGAGCAACCATGCGATTGCGGTAGATGGACTGTCTGTCGAGTTGGGGCGCGGTTATGCAACCGATACCGTCCGCGTCGGTGCAATCTGGGACTTTAATCAAAGCTGGTTCACTGACGGAGATTGGCAAGTCACGGGGTTTTGGGAAGCGACAGCAGGAACATGGCGGGGTCATAGTAATACTGGTGGCAACCATATTATTACCGAATTAGGTCTTAGCCCTGTATTTCGTTTCCAAGAAAAGCATCCCGTGGGGATTGCGCCCTACCTAGAAGGTGCTGTTGGCTTTCACTTAATTGACTTGACGTATATTTACAACAACCGCAAGTTTGGCAGCGCGTTCCAGTTTGGCGATCATCTTGGTTTCGGCGTTCGCTTCGGTGAAAAGCTGCAATTTGATTTAGGGTATCGCTTACAACACTTATCCAATGGTGGCATCAAACAACCGAACCAAGGCATTAACTTTAGCCAAATACACTTTTCCTACCATTTTTAAGCAGCCGTGAGCCTAAGCAATCTCATTTTTCGCGATCTCGTACTCATCCTCTTGGAATAAATGTCAACTACCACCGTTCTTGCGCGCAAATGGCGACCCAAAAATTTCGCACAACTCGCGGGACAAGAACACGTCGTTAAAGCCCTGAGCAACGCGCTCACCCAAAATCGCCTACATCACGCCTATTTGTTTACAGGCACACGGGGTGTAGGCAAAACCACTATCGCACGGATTTTTGCAAAGTCCCTTAATTGTGAAACGGGTATCACCGCAACCCCTTGCGGGGTTTGTCGCGCCTGTACGGACATTGATAGTGGGCGTTTTGTCGATTTAATTGAGTTAGATGCGGCATCGAATACCCAAGTCGATAATATGCGCGAGCTACTGGAAAGCGCGCTGTATGCCCCTAGCAATGCCCGCTTCAAGGTGTATATCATCGACGAAGTACATATGCTGTCCAAGGCCGCCTTCAATGCCATGCTGAAGACGTTAGAAGAACCGCCTGCACACGTTAAATTCATACTCGCGACCACCGATCCACAAAAAATCCCCGTGACGGTGTTATCACGTTGTTTGCAATTCAACCTCAAACAACTGCCGCCGCTGCTAATTGCGCGCCATCTGCAATATGTCTTAGAGCAAGAGCAAATTGACTTTGAAATGGGCGCGATCAACTTAGTTGCACGCGCCGCGCAAGGAAGTATGCGAGATGCGCTGAGCTTGATGGACCAAGCCATTGCCTTCTCCGATAGCCATGTCGCAGAAAGCGTGGTGCGCAGCATGTTGGGCGCGATAGACCAAAGCTATTTGTTTGAGCTACTGGAACAACTACAGCAACAAAATGGCATGGGGCTGATGGCGATTGCCGACAATATGGCAACGCGCAGCGTTGCTTTTGAATCCGCACTGCAAGAATTAGCCACACTACTACATCGCATCGCCTTGGCACAAACCGTGCCACAAGCGATTGCTGACGACGAACCAGAAAGAGCGCGTCTGCTGGACTTGGCGACGGCTTTTACCCCTGAAGATGTGCAACTGTATTACCAAATTGCGATACATGGGCGGGCTGAAATCGAACTCGCCCCTGACGAGTATGCGGGCTTTACCATGACCTTGCTGCGGATGTTGGCGTTTGCACCTAGTAGCCGAGAAGGGGGAAGGGGGAAGGGAGAAGGGATGGGCGCGCGTGTTGTGCCGCCGATACCTGCCGCAGCACCCGTTCGTCGTGAGTCGGTTGCGCCATCCGCAGCCCCCGTTTATCGTGAGCCTGCCGCACCGATTGCCACACCCGTGCCCGCCCCTGCTGCCGCACCCCAACCTCGCCTCAGTGGCGATACCTTGCCCGATTGGGGGACGCTATTGGGGCAATTGAATATGCAGGGCATGGCGTTGCAGCTGGCAAAACATTGCGTATTGGACAGCTTTAGCAATGGGCAGATGACCTTATGTTTGGCGGAAGAATTCAAACATTTACAAAGCAATAAACCCGCGATAGACCGATTGCAAACCACCTTGTCAGACCACTTGGGTCAAGTCATCAAGGTGCAAATTGTGCTGGGTAAGCCGCAAGTTGCCACACCTGCTCACGTTGAAAACCAAGTCAAGCAGGCGATGCAACAACAGGCGAATGAGTCCATTGCACAAGATACTTTTGTGCGTGAGGCGCAAGCACAATTAGCAGCAAAAATTATTCCAGAATCCATAAAATCAATCAATTAGGAGTACACAGTATGATGAAGGGCGGATTAGGCGGCTTGATGAAACAAGCCCAACAAATGCAGCAAAATATGCAAAAAGCACAAGCCGAATTAGCCACACTGGAAGTGGAAGGTCAAGCCAGCTCAGGCTTAGTGAAGGTGGTGATGACGTGCGCACATGAAGTACGTCGCGTGTCATTAGACGACAGCTTAATCGACCAAGAGGATAAAGAAACCTTAGAAGACCTGATCGTCATTGCCTTAAATGATGCGGTGAAAAAAGTCGCGGCGACCACTGAACAACGCATGAGCGGTTTCAGTGCAGGCATGAGTTTGCCACCAGGCATGAAGCTGCCTTTTTAGTTTGAGAACACTTTTCCACCACAGTTTGTTTCGACCAAATTATCGAGTCATGCTCACCACGAAGTGAAAACGCCTTCCTATCTCGAAGAAATGATTGCCGCCCTACGCTGCTTGCCTGGCGTAGGGCCGAAATCCGCGCAGCGCATGGCGTATCACTTGTTGCAACGTGACAGGACAGGCGCGCAGCGTTTAGCACACGCATTGCTCAATGCTGCCACCAATATGCAGCATTGCCAACAGTGCAACAACTTCTCCGAGCAGGCTATCTGCCCGTTGTGCGCCTCTCCCCATCGGGATGCGGCGTTATTGTGTGTGGTAGAAATGCCCGCTGATTTGATGATGATGGAACAAACGCAGTGCTATCGTGGCTTATACTTCGTGTTGATGGGGCGTTTATCCCCGTTAGATGGCATTGGCGCGAAGGAATTGCATTTTGATCGCTTGCTAAAACGGGTAGAGACCCACCCTTGTGAAGTGATCCTCGCCACTAACTTTACCGTGGAAGGCGATGCCACCGCACATTATTTGGCAACATTATTGCAATCTCAAGGAATTAAAGTGTCACGCATTGCGCGTGGTCTGCCTGTTGGGGGCGAATTAGAACAAGTAGATGCAGGAACCTTAGCGCAGGCCGTGCTGGAAAGACGTGAGATCACATGATGATAGAAATAATTGACGACGCTGAACCCGTTGAGCAGGGCGAAAAAATACAAAAAGTATTGGCGCAAGCGGGATTCGGTTCCCGCCGTATGGTGGAGACTTGGATTACCGAAGGTCGCGTCAGCGTCAACAGCGTGCCTGCTACATTGGGCATGCGCGTGGTGCCAGGTGACTTGATTAAAGCCGAACGTCGCACCTTGCGTGTGGGTGAACGAGATAATCGTGTGCGGGTGCTGTTGTATCACAAGCCTGAAGGCGAAATTGTCAGCCGCGACGATCCCGACAATCGCGCCAGCGTATTTGATAAGCTACCCAAGTTGCGCGGTCAAAAATGGACGGCGATTGGGCGATTAGATTTTAATACCAGCGGATTGTTGATTTTCACGACTTCGGGTGAGTTAGCCAATCGCCTGATGCACCCCCGTTTTGAAGTGGAGCGTGAATATGCCGTGCGTGTGCAAGGGAAATTAACCGAAGAACAACAAACCCAAATGCTGGGTGTTGGTATTGAGTTAGAAGACGGACGCGTCACATTTGATAAACTCACGGACGAAGGTGGCGAGGGCTTTAATCACTGGTATCGCGTGATGCTCAAAGAAGGACGGAATCGCATTGTGCGTCGCACTTTTGCGGCACTAGGCTTAACGGTCAGTCGGCTGATGCGAGTCCGTTTTGGTCTGATCAATTTACCACCACGGCTAAAACGCGGCATGACCGCCGAATTAGGCGAGGGTGAAATTGCGCAAGTTTTGGATTGGGTAGGGATTAGTGCGGAAGAGCTGGCTGAAAAGCAAACCGCCACGCCTTATCCCGCTGCCATTGCCGCGCCGCGTAGTACCCATCGCCGCTCCCCGTTGCGTCGTCCGACGGGTACACCACACGCTAAACCCTTCGACAAAAATATGCGCCGTAAGAAAGTATAACTAGCATTAAATGCCAACAGCCTCTAAAATCTGCGCGCTTAAGCTTTGCCGAACAGAATAAATAGCTTTTTTCAATCAAATTAACCCCCTTCAATAGGTACGTGAATGGAAGCCCGTAGCAACAAAACAATTATGAGCAGTGTGTTCTTCTTGGATATTGTCGAATATTCCAAGGAATCGGTTGTCGGACAAATTTCGTTAAAAGATAGATTCAACGAAATGTTGGCTAACGCACTCAAAAACGTCCCCGATGCAGATCGTATTATTCTCGACACGGGCGATGGTGCCGCAGTCAGCTTTATTGGGGACATTGAAGAAGCACTCCATGCTGCTTTTAGCTTGCGTCAGGACTTGCTGGCACAAGATGTCAGCGTAGAGCCGCTATTGCGGGTACGCATGGGGATCAATTTAGGTCCTGTACGACTGGTGCGCGACATTAACGGGCAGCCCAATATTGTGGGCGATGGGATCAACGTCGCGCAGCGTATCATGGCGTTCGCTGACATTAACCAAATCCTGCTTTCTCGCTCCTATTACGATGCCGTATCGCGCCTATCCCCGCAATATGCAGGGATGTTCCGCTACAAAGGGTCGCACACGGATAAACACGTCCGCGAACACGAGGTCTATGCCATCTGCGTACCAGGTGAAGAAACCACACAAACAGCTGCCGTTCCGCCTGAATCAGCCGTGGTAGAAGCCGTACAGGTGACTGAAGCAGAAGTCGAGCAAGCCGTGAGCAAAAGCAGCAAGATCCCTCTTTTTGTGGGTATCGCAGTCATACTCGCCGCCGTTGCAGGATGGCTTATCAGCTCCTCCACTGAACCCCCCCCGCCGCCCGTCACAAATAATGCACTGACCAGTGCGGTTTTACCCACTTCCAGTGTGATGAGTGCGTCTAGCGTATTGGCAACGCAACACAGTGCGGTTGTCCCAACCCCAAAAAATAAAAGAGTCTATACCCCCCCTGTCGATAGCGCGCAAACAGAAGTGCCGCCCCCTGCTGCCACCGTCCCTGGCGAAGGTCGCGTCACGATTGCCTGTAAAGAGGGTGTTCAAGTCTTTATTGACGGCACATCCAAAGGGAAAATTGGTTCGAGTCCGTTGAGCGTGAGCCTACCTGCGGGCAGTCACTCGGTGATTGTCAATACAGGTACTGGGGTAGTGAATCAAAAAATTGACCTCGCGGCAGGAGAATCCATTCGTATCAGCCCAGGGGCTTGTAACTAGCCCATATTGCAAATCGTGAAATTCATCCCACCCAACCGTTATGATTAGTCAGCTAGGACGCTATGAAGTAACAGATGAACTCGGTCAAGGCGCGATGGGGGTGGTCTATCGCGCGAAAGATCCCCTAATTGATCGCGTGGTGGCGATTAAAACCATCAATCTTAGCTTAGCTAAAGAAGAAAAAGATGAATACGAAGGGCGTTTCTATCAAGAAGCCCGTGCGGCAGGTCGCTTAAATCACCCGAATATTGTCACCATCTATGACGTGGGCAAAAGTGGGGACATTGCCTACATTGCCATGGAATTACTACAAGGTCGTGAATTACGCGACATCATGAACGACGGCACCCTAATCCCCGTCGATCAGGTATTAGACATCGCGGCACAAGTTGCCATGGGCTTAAATTACGCCCACGAACACGACATTGTGCACCGCGATGTCAAGCCATCCAATATCATGGTCATTCGGGATGGACACGTCAAAATTACCGATTTTGGTATAGCCCGCATGGCTTCTGCTGCCGTGCGTACCCAAACAGGCATGGTACTGGGTTCACCTAAATATATGTCGCCAGAGCAGGTGATGGGACGCACCATAGACGCGCGTTCCGACATTTTCTCACTGGGAGTCATGATCTATGAGATGCTCACAGGGCAACCGCCTTTTAATGGCGACAATGTGAACACCATCATGTATCAAACCTTAAATGGCACACCGCTACCGCCGAACGAGGTCAATCCCGCCGTACCCGAAATGCTGAACTTTATACTGGTTAAAGCCTTAGCCAAAAGTTTAGAAGACCGTTATCAAAACGCAAAAGAGCTTGCGGACGATTTACGCGCATGCCGAGATACCTTGCCACGCACCCCCAAAAAGCTCAACACGACCGCTGGGGGCGAAAAACGACTCCCGCCAACCGTATCGGCGACAGGGCGCATCTGGACGGATGAAGAATCTTTTAAGACCGCCTCACAAGTGCGCATGTCACCTAGCTTTGATTCCACGGCGGCAACCATGCGCTTAGCGGCGCTCACTAGCTCGGAAGAGGATGTCGATGAACTCTCTAAAACACTTAAAATAGCCCGTCCAACCCCAGAAGCCCCTAAACCCACCCCTCAAAAAGTGGTTCCCCCCACTAAACCTATCGCCACACGCAACGCTAAAGTCATCACACCGCCGCCGCCCGTAGAAGCCCCCGTCAAAACCAGCCAGAACTTGTCGATTATCGTGTTTGTCGTCTTGATTGTGCTTGGCATCGCCGCATTTGTGTTTTCATAAATGCACGTCGCACCGCAACCCTCGCACATAGCCCAGCGGGTGTTGCTCAGCAGCCATATACTCAGCCTCGCGGTACTCTGGATGACGCACGGAACACTTACCGTGCAACTCCCCCTTTCTTTACTGATTCTACTCAGCCTGTTGCAACATCGCGCCATACTCCTTCGCCACCCCAGTCCCTCTTTCACGCTGGAAGCAGACCAAACGATTACCCTAGTCGCGCCATCAGGCGAAACACAAAGCAGCATCGTGGCAACAGGCACGACCGTCACCCCCTATTTTGTACTGCTACGCCTCAAAACTGAAACACAGCGACGACCCATCAATTTCCCTATTTTTTACGATGCCCTACCCACTGACGTATTTCGTCAACTCAGAATATGGCTGAAATATGCGACTTAAGCGGTTAGTCGTTAGTTTTTAGTGTGTAGAGTGTGAAGCTGCACGCAGATATAATTTTTCAATTTATTCATATAGATGAGCTAAAATTCACACCCCACCAACTAATGACTAGCGACTAACAACTCAATACCCGATTATTTATGCGCAGCACCTTAACAGGAACACAACTCAATGACGATTTTAATTTGCGGGGTAGATGAAGCAGGACGAGGGCCATTAGCGGGTCCCGTGAGTGCAGCGGCGGTGATTTTAAATCCTGATTATCCGATTGCAGGCTTGGCGGATTCTAAAAAACTCTCCGAAAAAAAACGCGATGCGCTAGCACCCTTGATTCGACAACACGCCCTCGCTTGGGCAGTGGCTTACGCCAGTGTTGAGGAAATTGACCAGCTCAATATTTTACAAGCCACCTTGTTGGCAATGAAACGCGCGGTGTTGGCATTGCCAATCTCGCCACAACAAGTACTGGTCGATGGCTTATTTTGCCCAGACACAGGCTTCCCCAGTCAGGCTATCGTACAAGGAGACAGCAAAATCGCCGCCATTTCTGCCGCGTCCATTCTAGCCAAAACCGCACGTGATGCGCTAATGCTGGATTTACATCAACAATATCCGCAATACAACTTCGCCCAACACAAAGGTTACCCTACCGCCGCCCACCTAGCCGCATTAAGACAACACGGCGTATCCGAGATACATAGACGCAGTTTTAAACCTGTGTCGAAATTATTGACCGAGCAATAAAAAAACCCCTCTTGCGAGGGGCTTGATGCTGCAAAACCTAGACCACTTTCTAGACTAGGGAGCGCAAGATTTAGAAACCAAGTTGTTTGGCAGCAAGCTTGCAGCATTTGAGCTACGCACCGCAGATGCAGCAGTATCAACAACATTACTTAGGGCTTCAGCGGCTTCATCACCATTTGCACAGTACCAGCTACCTGTCGTATTGTTGTAATTCATGTGCATCGCTCTACCAGCGATTTTACTACTTACACCAGCTGTTTTATAAGTAGCTGTAATAGTGGTTTTGGTATTATTACTGGTAACAGCCGCAACATACTTACCTGTTGTCACTGCACTTATATTAGCGATATTCCAAGTACCATCTGTGGTGAAGGCTTCAGTCATCGGTGTTTTCAACCCATCCAACAACGTCATCGCTTCAGCCGCTTGTGCACGTGCGGTGTAATCGCCGTAAGCAGGAATCGCTACGGCTGCCAAAATACCGATAATTGCAACCACAATCATCAGCTCGATCAAGGTAAAACCTTTTTGCAAGTTTTTCATTTTAATGCTCCTTTAGTTTTAAGTGAGGGTTAAGCACACATAAGCTGCTGTGCTTGCGTTTACTTAAAGCATCAATCATGCCAAATTTACAACATACTGTTTTAATTAACTATAAATCAAAACACGTTTCTTTCCTCAGTCTTACAATCAAAATTTCGCCCATATCCTTCAAAATTTCGTCACTTATATGACGCGAATTGTTAGTTAGCACGGCATTTTCACCCGAAACACATCAACCGCCCATGCAAGCATCGCCCCATCGCTCAATATATCTGTCAAAATCCACATACCACCACCTCAAACACCATGTACACGCATCATGAATACCTCCTCCCCACAAAACAGTGACATTTTTTGTAATGTGATCGACAACTATGGCGACATCGGCGTGTGTTGGCGGTTGGCACAGCAATTCGCACATGAATATGGTTTAAACGTGCGGCTTTGGGTGGATGATTTATCGAGCTTGGTTAAATTATGTCCCGATGCAAAGACAAGTACCGCGCGGCAGCTTTGTCGTGGCGTAGAGGTGTGCGCTTGGACGGGGGATTTCGTGGGGGTAATCCCTGCGGGGCTGGTGATTGAGGCGTTTGGTTGTCGCTTGCCTGAAAATTATATTGCCGCGATGGTAGGACATGCGCCGATTTGGATCAATTTAGAGTATCTCAGCGCGGAAGCGTGGGTCGAAGGTTGCCATGAGCTACCATCCCCCCACCCTACCCTACCACTCATGAAATACTTCTTCTTCCCTGGCTTTACGCCAAAAACGGGCGGGCTGTTGTTGGAGCAGGATTTGCTGGCGCGGCGTAATTCGTTTGTGGATAGCACGTTTTGGCAGTCGATTGGACGAGTGAGACCTGATAACGACACGCTCACCATTTCATTATTTGGCTATGAAAATGCCGCGTTGTCGGGATTATTAGCGGCGTGGGCAAACGGGAATCAGCGGGTATTGTGCCTCGTACCCGAAGGAAGAATTTTGCCTCAAGTGCTTGAGTATTTTGATGCTTGTCACAACGTGGGTACGAATTTATTCGTACCTAAACCTAAAAGCGTGCGAATAAATTCGCACCCACAGGATGGTCAATGGCAGCACGGCAATTTGACGGTACAAGTGATACCCTTTGTGCCACAAGAAGACTATGACGATTTACTGTGGGCATGTGATGTGAATTTTGTGCGGGGGGAAGATTCTTGTGCGCGGGCGCAATGGGCGGCGAAGCCCTTGGTGTGGCAAATTTACCCACAAGACGACGGCGCACATTGGGCAAAATTAGACGCATTTTTAACCTTGTATCATGCCGACACGCCCGAACTGGCGGCAACCACCCGTGCGCTTTGGCAAGCGTGGAATATGAATGATGCGACCACCATCGCGCAAGCGTGGGAAAACTTCAGCGCGACGCATAAACCCTTGCGCCAACATGCCCAACATTGGGCGCAACACTTATCAAACAACAATCTAGCATTGAATTTGCTGGATTTCTGCCAAAAAATCGGTAGAATCCGCGCCTTCAAAATTGTTGAGTCTTCACCATGAAAATAGCACAAGAAATTCGCCCAGGTAATGTCATTCTAATCGGCACTGAACCGATGATCGTTCTGAAAGCAGAATACACCCGTTCTGGCCGCAATGGTTCAGTCGTTAAAATGAAAATGAAAGGTCTGTTGACCCCGACCGCGCAAGAAACGGTCTTCCGCGCCGATGATAAATTAGACCAAGTCATTTTGGATCGCAAAGACTGCACCTATTCCTACTTCGCTGACCCGATGTACGTCTTTATGGACGAGGAATACAATCAATACGAAATCGAAGCTGAAAATATGGGCGATTCGATCAACTACGTCGAAGACGGCATGGCGTGCGAAGTGGTGTTCTACAACGAAAAAGCCATTTCCGTAGAATTGCCAAACACCATCGTGCGTGAAGTCATTTACACCGAACCCGCTGTGCGTGGCGATACCTCTGGCAAAGTGATGAAACCCGCCAAAATCAACGGCGGCTATGAATTGCCCGTAGCCGCGTTTATCGAAATCGGCGACAAAATCGAAATCGACACCCGCACCAACGAATACAAACGCCGCGCTTAATCGCACAGGTGTTTGTCAAAAAGACCAGCCTTGGGGTTGGTCTTTTTTGTTTAGCGGGTGGCCGTTAGTCGTTAGTTGTGGATACGCGAAGTGCAGCTACAATTTTTGGCATAAACGCTAAAGAGATGTTCAATCATTACCAATTAACAACGAATAGCTAACGACTACCAACTAACGACCACTCCCATGACCCAAGCCGTATTTTTTGATCTCGATGGCACCTTTGCCGATACTGCACCTGATTTGGCGGCGGCGTTAAATCACACACGGGCGATGCGTCAATTACCGCCATTGCCGTTTGAAATTTTGCGCCCGCAAGCCTCCCACGGTTCGCCTGGCTTATTGAAAACAGGCTTTGGCATCACGCCTGAATCGCCTGAATTCAATGAATTGCGCGAGATCTTTTTGGATTATTACACCCATAATATTTGTGTCGAGACGCGCTTGTTTGATGGCATGGCGCAGCTCATTGATCAGATCGAACAACGCGGCTTGCCGTGGGGCATTATCACCAACAAACCCCACCGCTACACCGTGCCGCTGATGGAGGCGCTGGGCTATGCACAGCGTGCTGCCTGCTTAATCAGTGCCGACACCTGCACCCACGCCAAACCGCACCCTGCACCCATGCTCAAAGCCTGTGAAATCGTTGGTGTCACCCCCGAACGATGTTTGTACTTGGGCGATGACTTGCGTGACATGCAAGCCGCTAACGCCAGCAACATGCGCGGCATCATTGCGCATTATGGTTATGTCAACGACACAGTTGCCAGTTGGGGAGCGGAAGGCGGCATCACCCATCCATTAGCCTTGTTAGATTGGTTGTAAACACAAATAAAGCCGAATCACCTTGTCAATTCTTCTGCTTTCTGGTATTAAGGCGGACTTTTATTTTTATCCCGTTGGAGAAGTGTCATGCCGCTGCAAGCGAACAAACCCGCCATCCCCTATCAAGTGAAATCAGATGAGGAATATATGAATCCTGCGCAACTGGATCATTTTCGCCAAATTCTGAATCACATTAAAGTTGATCTAGGCGAAGATATTGATCGCACCGTCCATACCATGCAAGATGAAGCCACTGTTTTTGCTGACCCCAATGACCGCGCCACGCAAGAATCCGACATGAATTTGGAGCTGCGCAACCGTGATCGCGAACGCAAGCTGATTAAGAAAATTGACGAAATGGTGGCAAAAATTGATTCGGGCGACTACGGCTTCTGTGAGAGTTGCGGGATCGAAATCGGTCTGGCGCGCTTAGAAGCCAGACCTACCGCAACCCTTTGTATTGATTGCAAAACATTGGATGAAATTCGCGAAAAACAAGTAGCGAAGTAAATTATTCAAACGGGGGCAGGCGGATGGAACTATTACTGGTCATTTTTGGTTTTGTCATGACCTTCTCTGTGCTTGCCGTCGCCGAGTTGTTGATCCTCAAACAATGGGGATTTGATATTGCCGCGCATCTGCGTATCTCCCACCAATCTGGCAAAAAAACACAATTTCTGCTGGAGGCGTTTGGCGTAATCGCCTTTGTGATTGGACAGCCTATCTTATTCACGGCATTGGTGGTCTGGGCATATACCGAAATGAAGCCTGAATTTGCCATGACCTTAAAAAGCCTGCCTGCCATGATTGGATTTTAATCCGCATTTTTTACCCGCATCCTCCAAATAAAAAGCCCCGCCATTTCTGGTGGGGCTTTTTATTTGCCGTGTAGGGGCAGACCTGTGTGTCTGCCCTAGAAAGGGCGCACACACAGGTGCGCCCCTACCAGTGAATTACTCCGATACGGGTGCAGGTGCGGCTTTTTCAGGTACGGGCAACAAGGCACGCATACTGAGTTTCATGCGACCTTTGTCATCCAATTCCAGTAATTTAACTTTGACGACTTGCCCTTCTTTCAGGTAATCCGCCACATTTGCCACGCGTTCATGGGCGATTTGCGAGATGTGCAACAGCCCATCTTTACCTGGCAAGATATTGACCAACGCACCGAAATCCAACAGTTTCACAATCGGACCTTCGTAGATTTTGCCCACTTCCACGTCCGCAACGATGTCGCTAATACGTTGGCGTGCCAACTCGCCGCTTTCGCTGCTGGTGCAAGAAATGGTGATATTGCCTGTATCGTCAATGTCGATGGTCGTGCCTGTTTCTTCGGTCAACGCACGAATCACCGCGCCGCCTTTGCCAATCACATCCCGAATTTTGTCTGCATTGATTTTCATCTTAATCATGCGAGGCGCAAATTCAGACACATCGACCCGTGCAGTTGGCATGGAAGTTTTCATCAAGCCCAGAATGTGCATCCGACCTTCGCGTGCTTGAGTCAAGGCTGCTTGCATGATGTCACGGGTAATACCGTTGATTTTGATGTCCATCTGCAAGGCGGTAATGCCTGTTTCCGAACCTGCGACTTTAAAGTCCATGTCGCCCAGATGATCTTCATCACCCAAAATATCGGTCAACACCGCAAAGCGATTGCCTTCTTTAATCAAGCCCATGGCAATCCCAGCTACATGCGCTTTCAGTGGCACGCCTGCATCCAACAAGGACAAGCAACCACCGCAGACCGAAGCCATGGAGCTAGAACCATTGGATTCGGTGATTTCCGATACGATACGCATCGCATAACCGAATTCTTCTTCACTGGGCAATACGGCAACCAACGCACGTTTGGCTAGGCGACCGTGACCAATTTCACGACGTTTAGGCGTACCGACACGTCCTGTTTCGCCCGTGGCGTAAGGCGGGAAGTTGTAATGCAACATAAAGCGGTCGGTATATTCGCCTTGCAGCGCATCGACTTTTTGCGCATCACGCAAGCTGCCCAAGGTCGCCACCACGATGGCTTGGGTTTCGCCACGGGTAAACAAGGTTGAACCATGGGTGCGGGGCAATACGCTGTTGCGGATGGTGATGGGGCGCACGGTGCGAGTATCACGACCATCAATACGCGGTTCACCACTCAAAATGCGACCACGTACAATTTTGGCTTCTAACGCGCTGAATAAATCATTCACATGATTTTTAGCCACATCGTCGGTGACCAGTGTATTCACAACCTTATCGCGTATCACCGCCACCGCATCCGTGCGTTCTTGTTTAGCGCGTATCGAATACGCGGCTTCCAATTCGGCTTCTGCCAATTGGTTCATTTGTGCCACCAAGGCTTCATCCTTGGTAGGAGCTGTCCAATCCCACGCATCTTTACCGACGGCATCGACCATTTCGTTAATCGCGTCAATCACCACCTGCATTTGTTCGTGACCGAACATCACCGCACCCAACATGATTTCTTCGGACAATTGTTGCGCTTCCGATTCCACCATCAACACCGCACGGTCTGTACCCGCCACCACCAAATCCATTTGCGAAGTTTTTAATTCCGTCGCCGTGGGGTTCAACAAGTATTGACCATCAGCATACCCAACCCGCGCCGCGCCAATCGGACCATCAAACGGAATGCCCGAAATCGCCAAGGCAGCCGATGCGCCGATCAAAGAAGGAATATCCGAATCAATTTCGCTGTCCGAAGACATCACCGTGGCAACGATTTGTACTTCGTTGTAAAAACCTTCTGGGAACAAGGGGCGCAGCGGACGATCAATTAAGCGCGAAGTCAGCACTTCTTTTTCGCTAGGACGACCTTCACGTTTGAAAAAACTGCCAGGAATTTTGCCCGCAGCGTAAGTTTTTTCTTGATAATCAACGGTCAACGGAAAGAAATCTTGTTCAGGCTTAGCATCTCGACGACCGACGACGGTCACCAATACCACGGTATCATCCAAACTCACCAACACCGCACCACTTGCCTGACGGGCAATTTCCCCTGTTTCCAAGGTCAGTTGATGACGACCTAACGTAATTGTTTTCTTAAAATGACTCAAGGAAGACCCCTTTGACTTGAATGACGCAACGATGCGCCATGATGAAAAAACCTCTAAAATTCTCCCCGCCGATTAAATGACGACACGGCAGACTTTTAGAGGTTTCGACGGAACTTGACCAGTAAACAATCACCAGACAAAAAATACGGGACGCGCATGCGTCCCGCTTGTAACGAATCCTATTTACGGATTTCCAAACGTTGGATCAGCGTGCGATACGACGCTTCATCCTTACGTTTCAAGTAATCCAGCAACTTACGACGGCGACTCACCAAACGCAACAAACCACGACGGGAATGATGGTCTTTTGCATGATCTTTAAAATGCGCAGTCAGGTAAACGATGCGAGCGGTAATTAACGCTACTTGAACTTCTGGGGAACCTGTGTCGCTTTGAGCACGTTGGTAGTCGGTCACGATTTGCGCTTTTTGCGCAGCAGTAATGGTCATTGGTTATACACTCCTAAAAAAGTACCGCATTTTACCCTTGAATCCACGTATTATTCAAGCATAACATTGTACATCAGGACGATAAACCGCCCTCCCCTACCTGACATTTCCACTTTAAACCCGCATTCCCTCCCCTACCCCCTATCCTGACGCGAACAATTCCCCAACAGATCAAACACATCACCGCTTCCTTTGAATATAACAATCGCCTTATTTACCCTCCCTTTCCAGACCATTTAGACAAAAATTCGCTCAGACAGAATGCCTTGGGTAGAATGCGCACCTTCATTCTTACGCGAAAATTAAAATGACCGCTAAATCCCAAAAAGCATTGAATTTTGAAGCGGCGATGACGGAATTAGAAGGCATAGTGGCAGATATGGAAGCGGGCAAGCTCTCGCTGGAGCATTCTCTGACGGCTTATCAGCGTGGCGCAGAATTATTGGCGTTCTGTCGCAATCGGCTGGATGATGCGCAACAACAGGTGCGCATTTTAGAGGGTGAGGTACTGAAACCCTACACAACAGAAACAGGAGCCGCAGATGCAAGGTGATTTCTCAAGTTGGGCGCAGGCCCATCAATCGCGTTTTGAACAAGCTTTACAGCAACTTTTACCCGCCGCCGATCTTGCACCACAACGACTACATCAGGCGATGCGTTATGCCGTACTGGACGGCGGTAAACGGGTACGTCCTCTATTGGCATTTGCAGCAGGGGAATTAACAGGCGCATCGTTAGCACACCTAAATATCGCCGCCGCCGCCGTGGAACTGATTCATGTGTATTCGCTGGTGCATGATGATATGCCCTGCATGGATGACGATGTGCTGCGTCGCGGCAAACCAACCTGTCATGTGCAATATGACGAAGCCACCGCGTTATTGGTGGGCGACAGCTTGCAAACCTTGGCGTTTCAATTATTGGCAGAACATCGTTTAAACGCCGACGCGAACCGACAATTGGAAATGGTGAAATTGCTGGCGATTGCATCAGGTTCGCGGGGTATGGCAGGTGGACAAGCGTTTGATTTGGACAGCGTGGGCAAGGCATTGACCATCCCTGAATTAGAATTTATGCACATTCACAAAACAGGCATGTTGATTCGTGCAGCGATTTTACTGGGCGCGCATTGCGGCAACGTAAGCGATGCACAATTGACCCAACTGGATCATTTTGGCAAATGTGTCGGCTTGGCGTTTCAAGTCGTGGATGATGTGTTGGATAGTGAAGCCGATACCGCCACACTGGGCAAAACAGCGGGCAAAGATGCCGATCACAATAAACCCACGTATGTCACCCTATTAGGGGTCGCAGCAGCACGCGAAATGGCGCAGCAGTTGCATCAATCCGCGCTAGACGCGCTGGCAGACTTTGGAGATTCCGCACAACGCTTGCGTGAATTAGCTGATTTTATTGTATTTCGGAAATTTTAATGTACCCATTACTGAACAGTATAGATTTTCCAGATGATCTGCGTCGTTTGGACAAACCACAATTACCACAATTAGCCCGAGAATTACGTGAATTTTTAGTCGATTCCGTCAGCAAAACGGGCGGACACTTGTCCTCTAATTTAGGCACCATTGAACTCACGCTCGCCCTACATTATATATATAATACACCAGAAGACAAGCTGGTGTGGGATGTAGGGCATCAAACTTACGCACACAAAATCCTCACGGGGCGACGCGAAGCCATGAGTACCTTGCGGATGGCAGGCGGCATTGCGGGGTTTCCCAAGCGGGAGGAAAGCCCTTATGACGCATTCGGCGTGGGACATTCCAGCACCTCGATTTCAGCCGCGTTGGGCATGGCGGTTGCCGCAAAACTGGATGGCTCTAACCGACGCTCTGTGGCGATTATTGGTGACGGTGCTTTGACGGGGGGCATGGCGTTTGAAGCCTTGAACTGTGCGGGGGCGATGGATGCTAACTTGCTGGTGATTTTAAACGATAACGACATGTCCATTTCTCGCCCTGTGGGTGCGCTGAATAACTATTTGGCGCGTCTGATGTCGGGACGTTTCTATGCCGCCGTGCGCAGCACCAGCGAAAAAGCCTTGCGTGGCATACCCTCGGTACATGAGTTCGCTAAACGCGCCGAAGAACACGTCAAAGGCTTGGTGACACGCGGGACGTTCTTTGAAGAATTTGGCTTTAACTACTTGGGGCCTATTGATGGGCATGATTTGGATGTGCTAGTGGATACGATAGGCAACATTCGCCAACTCAAGGGACCCCAGTTTTTGCATATCGTCACCCAAAAAGGCAAAGGCTATATACAGGCAGAAGAGGATTGTTTGCTCTACCACGGCGTGAGCAAATTTGATCGCCATCAAGGCGTGGTGGTCAAACCCTCCGCAAAACCCACCTATACCCAAGTGTTCGGCGACTGGTTGTGCGATATGGCGGCACGCGATCCGCGACTGGTGGGCATCACCCCTGCCATGTGCGAAGGCTCTGGCATGCAAGCATTCGCCAAGCAATTCCCTGAGCGTTACTTTGATGTAGGCATCGCCGAGCAACACGCGTTGACTTTCGCCGCTGGCTTGGCATGCGATGGCTACAAACCCGTGGTGGCGATTTACTCCACCTTTTTGCAGCGCGCTTACGACCAAGTTATCCACGACATTGCGATTCAAAAACTACCCGTGGTGTTAGCCATTGATCGCGGCGGCTTGGTTGGCGCGGACGGGGCAACGCACGCGGGGAGTTTTGATTTAAGCTTCTTACGCTGCGTACCCAATATGACCGTTATGGCACCCGCAGACGAAAACGAATGCCGCCAAATGTTGTTCACCGCCATGCAGCTCAACACCCCCAGCGCGGTACGTTATCCACGCGGGACAGGGCCAGGAGTGGTTATACAGTCAGAAATGACCGCGCTGCCTATCGGCAAAGCACAGTTGCGCCGCACAGGCAAAAAGATCGCCATCCTGTCCTTCGGCACCATGCTGGCGGCGGCTGAGGCGGCGGGTGAACAACTTAACGCCACCGTGGTCAATATGCGCTTCGTCAAGCCACTGGATGTAGAAATGATTTTACGTTTAGCAGATGAACATACGCTGCTGGTCACGGTAGAAGAAAATGTCATACAAGGGGGTGCAGGGAGTGCGGTGGCGGAATGTCTTTCGCAGCATCACAAAGTGCTATCGCTTCTGCAACTCGGCTTACCTGACCGCTTTATCGAACAAGGCGACCCCGTGCAGCTACTGGCGGATTGTGGGCTAGATGCCAGTGGCATGGTCAGCAGCATCCAGCATTATTTGACCAAGTCGTAAATTAGAGAAAGGTGAAGTGGGAAGGGTCAGCAATTCTCATTTTGACTAAACTTAGGGCTTTTGTGGGTATTTTAAGCTGCTAGTCGTTAGTCGTTAGTTTCATAGTATAAATCTGTCCGATACTATATTTTTTACAAGATATTCAAATAGATGAGTAAAAAATTCCACTCCACAAACTAAAAGCTAGCGACTAACCGCTCAATACCCAATTACTTGTACGCAATGCCTTATTACCCAAGTAGCTTTGTCGAGGTTAAGTATAATCCCACCCCTCTCAACTGATTAGAAAGTTCTGATATGAATACTGCTGTACCCAGCCTGATTCCCGACGTACAAAGTTCAGCGGATTTACGCCAAATCGCCATCAACCGCGTCGGGATCAAAGGCATCCGCCATCCCATCAAAGTCCAAGACAAAAGCGTCGGTATTCAGCACACCATCGCCACGTTCAACATGTACGTACACCTGCCGCATAATTTTAAAGGTACGCACATGTCGCGTTTCGTCGAAATTCTAAATGAACACGAACGCGAAATTTCAGTGGAATCGTTTGCCAGCATTTTGCAGGAGATGGCAACACGTCTGGAAGCCCAATCAGGTTATATCGAGATGAGCTTCCCCTATTTCATCAACAAAACCGCCCCCGTGTCGGGCGTGCAAAGCTTGCTGGATTACGATGTGACCTTGATTGGGGAAATCGTGGAGGGCAAAACCCGCATGACGCTAAAAGTCCTTGTACCCGTCACCAGCCTATGCCCTTGCTCGAAAAAAATCTCAGACCGAGGTGCGCACAACCAACGCTCACACGTCACGCTAACCTTGCGCACCAACCGCTTTATGTGGATTGAAGATGTGGTGCAAATCGCCGAATCCCAAGCATCCTGCGAGTTGTACGGCTTGCTGAAACGCCCAGATGAAAAATTCGTCACCGAACGCGCTTACGACAACCCTAAATTTGTCGAAGACATGGTGCGTGATGTCGCCGCCGTGCTCAACGCCGATAACCGAGTGGAAGCCTATATTGTGGAGTCTGAAAATTTTGAATCCATTCACAACCATTCGGCTTATGCCTTGATTGAGCGGGATAAAAGCGTGCTGTAACGACACAAACAATGCGTCATTATTTACGCGCTGTCGCGAGCGTCGGTTGACTCGCATAGGACACAAAATAAATCTTTTTTATGAGGTCAATCAGATGGATAAGCGAGTAGATATGTCGCCGCGTTGGGCATTGGATATGGAACGCTTGCTGTCGATACGCTCGCAGTTTGTTATTTCAGGCAACATTCGCGACAACTTTATCGTCACCATGCACGACAAATACACCCTTGTGCCGCTGCTACGTTGCCTGTGGAATACCTTGCATGACTTGGATTATCGCTTGATGTTGGTGTACGACCCCATCGAAGGCATACGCCCCTATCCCAATGAGCCTGACGTGGTTGAACTCGCCAAAAAGTTATTCGACCTCAAATTGCAAGACGGCGCGATGCCGATGAGTTTGGAAAATTTAGCCGCAATGATGCGGCGTGTGGCGGAAATGCGCGAGGTACGCTGCGCCATCGTGGTCGATTTTGCCTCGCGGTTGGTCAGACAAGCGGAACATTTGGATCAAGCGGAACATCGCTTTTTTGTCTCGGCCGAACGCTTGGCGGCCACCTCCACGCCCATCATCCCCAAAGGATTGGAAACGAGTGATGTACCTGGGATCGCGCGCTTTAATCCCGTGGTGTGGCTGTTAAATCGCCCGCAAGACATTCCTTCTTGGCTGACCTTAGACAGTGCGCGGATCGCGCCACTCTCCGTTTCCGACCCCGATTACGAAACCCGAACCGCCGCAGCGGATATTTTGGGCAAGTTATTTGAGGGCTATGCCCAAAGTGACGCGACGGGAAAGACCAAATTTTGCAGTCGGTTTGCTGATTTGACCGAAGGACTGTGGCTGATGGCAATGGGCGACATTGCCCAATTAGCGCGCCGTAAAAACATGGCTTATCTCGACATTGATGAGGCGGTGCAATGCTTCAAAGTCGGCATCGTGGACAATCCGTGGAAAAAATCCTATATGCGTGAACGCATCGCCACCGCGCATAGCGTGATCGAGGGTCGGGTCAAAGGTCAACCGCAAGCCATCACCAAAACCTTGGATATTTTGATGCGCTCGGTGATGGGACTGACGGGCGCGCAAGCACGTTCTTCGGATAATCGCCCACGCGGTGTGCTGTTTTTTGCAGGTCCAACAGGCGTAGGGAAAACTGAGTTAGCGAAGTCGCTCACCCAACTGATTTTTGGCAATGAACGCGCCTATCTGCGTTTTGACATGAGCGAATTTGCCGAAGAACACAGCAGCGCGCGCTTGCTGGGCGCACCACCTGGCTATGTGGGCTATGACGCGGGCGGTGAGCTGACCAACGCCGTGCGTGAAAAACCCTTTAGCGTGATTTTGTTCGATGAAATCGAAAAAGCCCATCCGCGCATTTTGGATAAATTTTTGCAAATTCTGGAAGATGGACGCTTAACCGATGGGCGCGGCGACACGGCGTATTTCTCCGAAGCGGTGATTGTATTTACCTCTAACTTGGGGATTTATGTCGAAAATGAACACGGTCAACGCACTCAAAACGTCCAACATGGCGACCCCTACGATATAGTCGAAAGCCGCGTGCGCGGGGCGATACAAGATTATTTCAAGTTCAAATTATCTCGCCCCGAAATCCTGAATCGTATCGGCGACAACATCGTGGTGTTTAATTTTATTTCTGCCGCCATCGCTGAACAGATATTAAAAGGCATGTTGCAAAACGTCATCAACCGCGTCAAAGAAGAACATCGCATCACCTTAAATTTCACACAGGAATCTTGGCAGGATTTACTCAAACTGTGTACGCGCGACCTCACCAATGGCGGGCGCGGCATCGGCAACCAAGTGGAATCAAGCTTTATCAACCCTCTGGGCCGCGCTCTGTTTTCCATGGATTTAAGTAGCAAAAACACCCTCACCGTGCGCAAAGTCGTGGAAGGTGCGAACCGTATTGTGACACTTGAACTCGGCTGATGCTGGTTTTGTGGGTACGACAAATTCGTGCCCATGTTGTGAGTGAAGGTTCATTTTTTCGCCCTATCGGGCGATGTACGAATGAATTCGTACCCACATGGACGACAAATTGATAGATGAAATCCCCTACCCTACAAATCAACAAAGCCCATTACCCAGTCACCGTGCTGGGTCATGGGCGACGCATCGGCATTTGGGTGCAAGGCTGTTCCATCCATTGCAAACAATGCGTGTCGATGGATACGTGGACACCTGATCCCAAACGCGCCCTGCGCATCGCCGATGTGTTGGCATGGTGTCGCGATAGGGCAAAGGACGGTTGCGATGGCATTACGATTAGTGGCGGTGAGCCCTTTGACCAGCCTCATGGTTTGCGGGCTTTATTGACGGGGTTGCACGCGTGGCGTAAATCTGGCGGCTTGGATTTTGATATTTTGAGCTACAGCGGCTATCCCTTACGCACCTTGCAAGCCAAACACAGCGCGCTTCTCAACTTATTGGATGCGGTGATTGCTGAGCCTTATATTGAAAATCTGCCACCGACGGCAATTTGGTGTGGCTCAGCCAATCAAAGCCTCGTCCCGTTAAGCGAACGCGGCAAAATCCGATATGCACCTTACCTAAACCTGCCACTAGAGCAATACGGCAAACAAATGCAAATGAGCGTCGAAGGCGGCAAAGTGTGGATGATCGGCATCCCAAGCCGTGGCGATATGGCGGCACTGGAAACCTTGTGTCAATCACGCGGACTGACATTGAGCGAGGTGTCTTGGCGGAGGTAGTTGTCGCGTAGGGGCTTTATGCTTGCGTGATTCCTTGCAACCATCGGTCATAAATTTTCCGTGCTACACGATGCAAAGGCGGGAAATTTTCCAATGCCAGTCTTTGTATCATGGCAGAGGTTTGCACAGCGGGACTGTTCTGGCTGGCAAGCAACTCTTCACGTCCTTCCCGACACCACACTGCAAGCATTTCTGCCGTCATTTCAAGATGACATTGCAACGCAAAATGCTTACCTATCGCATAGGCTTGGTTGGCGCAGTATTCGCTAGCCAGCAAATGCGCAGCCCCTAGTGGCAGGCTAAACGTTTCGCCATGCCAATGAAAAGCTTGAAAGGTTTGCACCTCGCCAAACCAGTGACGGGCAATCACGTTGTCAGAAACGCTCACATCTCCCCAACCAATTTCTTTAACGGGATTGGCCGAAACCGTTCCGCCCAAGGCTTTGGCAATCAATTGCCCGCCCAAACAATGTCCCAACACAGGGATGTCTTTTGCCACGGCATCGCGGATCAAGGCTAATTCATCCGCGATCCACGGTAAATCATCATTCACGCTCATATTGCCGCCCATAAACACCAGCCCAGCATAGGCGGACGCGTCATCGGGTATCGCGTCACCTGCATCAATGGCAATAAGCTGAAAGGGAATCTGTTTTTCGATCAGGAGGTGAGCGAAATACCCCGCCCCTTCATGGGCGAGATGGCGAAAAATAGCGATGGGTTTCATGGGAAGTCGTTAGTTACTAGTCGTTAGTCGCTAGTTGGTAGTAACCGTTAGCTGGCAGGGCGGGGGCAAACGAATACACTATTTTTATAAATATATTCATATAGATATATCCATATTCACCCCCTAAAAACCAACAACCAAGGACTAATAAACCAACTAATTTAGGCATTCCGCTAAACACAATTTCGCCGCGACATCCCACGCGGGCATCACCATGCCGTAATCCCGTTGCAATTTCTCCCCTGACAAACGAGAGTTCAAGGGACGCTGTGCGGGCAGCGGATATTCGTGGGTAGGAATAGCGGAAATTTCGTTTGTTTTGATCAGACTATCGTGCTGTTTAGCGTAATCAATAATCAAGCTAGCAAAGCCATGCCAACTGGTTTCCCCCGTTGCTGACAGATTGTAAATGCTCGAAGAAAATTGCCCTTGTTGTCGTTTGGTTAATGCCCGTACCGCTATATCCGCTGTCGCTTCGGCGATAAAACGCGCCCAAGTTGGCGCACCAATCTGGTCGTTTACCACACGCAACGTGTCGCGTTCTTTAGCGATACGCAACATGGTTTTCATAAAATTCTGCCCGCGTGCGGCATAGACCCAAGTAGTGCGCAAAATCAGATAATCGCCCCCCGCAGCTTGAATTGCTTGTTCGCCCGCCAGTTTGGAGCGACCATACACACTTAACGGACAAGGCATATCGTTTTCCAAATACGCGCCTGTTTTGCTACCATCAAACACATAATCCGTAGAATAATGAATAAACAACACGCCCATTTGACGCGCAGCCGCAGCGATTTCACCTACGGCAATGCCATTGATTTGTGTGGCTAAGGCTTCCTCGGTTTCCGCTTTATCCACCGCCGTATAAGCGGCCGCATTGACGATGATGTCAGGGCGATGTTGTTGTATCCATGCCAACAATGGTTGGGTATCCAACAAATTAGCCTGTTCCCTGCCCAAGGCGGTCACGTCACCACACAACGCCATGCTGCGTTGCAATTCCCAACCAACTTGTCCGTTCTTGCCAATAATCAGAATGGTCGGGCGCATTATGCAAAACACTCCGCGTCTGCCAATAATTTGCCCTGCTGATCTTTGCCCGACAACAGCGGTGCGCCGTCTAGTGGCCAATCAATTGCTAAGGCAGGATCATTCCACAAAATACTGCGTTCGTGCGCGGGATACCAATAGTCTGTTGTTTTGTATAAAAATTCTGCGGTTTCGGACAGCACCACAAAACCATGTGCAAAACCTGGTGGAATCCACAACATACGCTTGTTGTCAGCGGATAATTCCACGCCAACGTGTTGCCCAAAAGTCGGTGAGCTTTTGCGAATATCGACCGCGACATCAAACACGCGTCCCTGTGTGGCACGCACCAGCTTGCCTTGCGGATGTTGAATCTGATAATGCAGCCCGCGCAATACGCCACGGGCAGATTTAGAATGATTGTCCTGCACAAACTCGGCAGTCACCCCCGTCAACTCAGCAAAGCGTTTTTGATTGAAGCTCTCAAAAAAAAAGCCGCGATCATCGCCGTAAACGGTGGGTTCGATGATGAACAAATCAGGAATAGTGGTGGCAACGAGCTTCATTTGACTAAAGTTTCTTTCAAAATGCGTTTGAGGTATTGCCCATAGCCATTTTTTGCCAAGGGCACGATCAGTTTTTCCAATTGCTGCGCAGTGATGTAGCCACTGTTATAGGCAATTTCTTCAGGACACGCGATTTTCAAGCCTTGGCGTTTTTCCAGTGTTTCGATAAACAAAGAAGCTTCCAACAAAGACTCATGCGTACCCGTGTCCAGCCACGCATAACCGCGTCCCATCACTTGCACATCCAACTGAGCTTTTTCCAAGTAAATTTGATTGACCGTGGTGATTTCTAATTCGCCGCGTGCCGAGGGTTGAATCGACTTGGCAATCTCAACCACTTGATTGTCATAAAAATAAAGTCCTGTCACCGCATAATTTGACTTGGGCTGTTCGGGTTTTTCTTCTAGGCTGATCGCCTGTCCTGCCGCATTAAATTCAACAACACCGTAGCGTTCTGGATCGTGTACGTGATAAGCAAACACTGTCCCACCATTTGGCTTTGAAGCTGCACTCTTCAATATAGTCTCGAATCCATGACCGTAAAAAATGTTGTCTCCCAACACTAACGCACAGGAGTCATCACCAATAAATTCCTCTCCAATGATAAAAGCTTGCGCCAAACCATCGGGCGAAGGTTGCACCGCATAAGACAGCTTTATGCCCCATTGTGAACCGTCACCCAATAATTGTTCAAAGCGTGGCGTATCTTGTGGCGTGGAAATTACCAAAATGTCACGTATCCCCGCCAACATCAGCGTGGTCAATGGATAATAAATCATCGGTTTGTCGTAAACAGGTAAAAGCTGCTTAGACACTGCTTGTGTGACAGGATACAACCGCGTGCCAGAACCACCCGCTAAAATAATGCCCTTCATATTGCACCTCGTGCGTTGTAGTTTTGTTGCACCCAATGTTGATATTCACCGCTGAGGACACCATTCACCCATTCGGTATTCAACAAATACCATTCAACTGTTTTGCGCAGCCCTGTTTCAAAGGTTTCTTGCGGCTTCCAGCCTAAGTCACGCTCAATTTTACTGGCATCAATCGCGTAGCGCTGGTCATGACCAGGGCGATCTTGCACATAGGTAATCAATTGCGCATGAGGTGCGCCTTGTGGATGTAACTCATCCAAAATCGTGCAAATGGCTTGCACCACTTCCAAATTTGTTTTTTCATTCCAACCGCCTATATTGTAGGTTTCCCCCAATTGCCCACGTTCTAACACCAAACGCAATGCACGTGCGTGATCATCGACATATAACCAATCACGCACATTATCGCCTTTACCATAAATAGGCAGCGGCTTACCCGCCACAGCATTCAAAATAACCAATGGAATTAGTTTTTCAGGAAAATGGTGTGAGCCGTAGTTGTTCGAGCAATTGGTGGTCACCACGGGGAAGCCATAGGTATGATGCCAAGCACGCACCAAATGGTCAGAAGAAGCCTTGCTGGCTGAATAGGGTGAATTAGGTTGATAAGCAGTTTCTTCGGTAAAGAAACCTTCATCGCCCAATGTACCATACACTTCATCCGTAGAAATGTGATGGAAGCGAAATGCCGCTTTACGTTCAGCATCCAATCCATTCCAGTACTGACGTGCAGCTTCCAACAGGGTATAGGTGCCCACAATATTGGTTTGAATAAATGCTGCGGGTCCAGTAATCGAACGATCCACATGCGATTCTGCCGCCAAATGCATCACCGCATCAGGTTTATGTTGTGCAAACACGCGAGCAACTTCCGCTGCGTCGCATATATCCACTTGTTCAAAGTGATAACGTGGATTGTCAGAAATAGTTGCCAAAGAGGCCAAATTACCCGCGTAGGTTAATTTATCAACATTAACAACTTGATGTGTGGTGTCTTGAATAAACTGACGAACGACAGCCGAGCCGATAAACCCAGCTCCGCCTGTGATGAGGATGGTTTTCATAGTTGAACATTATTTCTATAAAGAGATTAATTAACGAAATGCACGAAAATTAGAGCGACTCCTCTTGGAGAGCCGCATAGGGGGCAGAAAAACATCAATTAGTGCACATCCCGACGCAAGACTACACCAACAAAAGTCCACCATAATACTTGGGCATCAAGCAGAAATGTTCGGCGTTGAATATAATCCAAGTCCATCTGTATGGTCTCCTCTTTGGTCAAAGAGTCGCGCCCAGAACACTTAGATAAGCAAGTAATGCCAGGCTTGACGGAAAGATATTCTTCGGCATACTGACCATAGAGTTCCATCACATCAGGAACTTCAGGACGGGGACCAACTAACGACATATCACCTAAAACCACATTGATAAAATTTGGCATTTCATCAATGCTTGTTCGTCGAGTGTATCGACCAATACGCGTTACGCGAGGATCCTCTTCATAATGAAAATGAAAATCTAAACCCGTATGCCCAGAATAATCGTATAAATCAGGAAAACGTTCCCTCGCATCAATATACATCCCTCTAAGCTTGATAATCCTAAAGGGTTTGCCACGCAGACCGATTCTTTTCTGTACAAAAAAAGGGTTCCCAGGGGAGTCTAGTCTAATTACCAATGCCGCACATAAAAAAATCGGAGCCGATATCAAAAGAAGAGTAATGCCAAAAACCAAATCAACTATTCGCTTTGAGAGTAGATATCCCCAGCTAGGGCTTGTATTATTTTGTTGTTGTGTCATTTGAAAATCGTAATTGTAACCTATTAAAAACACCCTGACTCAAGATGGCTTCGCATCCATGCGCTTGTTTCAGCTATCCCATCAGTAAAGTTAATCTGCGGCTGCCAGTTATATTCCTGCTTAATTCGGGAGCAATCTAAATAAAGTGCTGGCACATCAAACCCTCGACCTAGCGAGTAATTAACTTTAGCCTGCACTCCCGTCGCTTCTTGCAACACTGAGAGCAACTGATTAATGCTCGTACCCACGCCACTGCCCACATTATAAACACCCACATTATCCGAGCCTATAACCGCAACGCAAGCGCGTGCAAAATCTGAGGCATGTATATAATCTCGAACCACAGAGCCGTCCCCCCACACTGAAATTTCTTCACCCTTCAATAATTTATTCATAAACACTGTCACGGCTCCCTGTTTACCACGAGGGTCTTGTCGTGCGCCATATGGATTTGAAAGACGAAGGACGGTATACTTTAAACCATGCAAGACATGAAATAAGTGAAGGTAGTGTTCAATCGCTAATTTTGAAATCCCATATGAACACATCGGGAGCGTAGCGTGATCCTCCGTAATTGGCATCTGCTTAGGAATTCCATAAACAGTGCCTCCAGATGAAACGTAGATTACCTTCTTAACCACATACTTGACACACATCTCAAACAAAGCGATGGACTCAATCAAGTTTGATTGGACATCAAAAATTGGATCATCATTTGAGGTTTGGGGAACAGTACTTGAAATCAAGTGGACAACAACGTCTACCCCTCGCTTCAGAACTTGCTCCAACTCACCGCGATTACCAAAGTCAGCCTGGATAAATTCTACCTTCTTGTTCTGAGACCTAAACCGCTCTGGCGTTCTATCCAACGAAATTATTTTGTGACCAGCCTCATACAGCTCATCCACCAAATAAGAACCCAGAAAGCCACTTCCACCCAGGACTAATACCTTCATTGCATCTCCATTATTTGTTAGTGACGGTCAACTCTGTTCGCAACCAAAATGCTTTGTTGGTCGAAATCTTCAACTTCACCGTGCGTGGAACGTATTGGTAAAATCTCCCTGTTTTGTATCCTAACCATCGAACCCCATTACGCAATATCACCTTAAAAAAGGGGAATGTTTCTTTCTCCTGTTGGAGATAACGATACTCGGAACGGACAAACTTTTTACCCTCTCCCTCAGCTTTCCCTAGAAAACTCATGTACCACGGGTTCATACCGTGAAATGCGCCCACATCAAAATAACGACAAAAGTCTTGTTTCAATGAGTAGTCATGGGAGTGCGTCACAACTGCATAAGGAACATAAGCCACTTGCCAATCGTGTTGCAAGAGTTTGGCCGCCGCAATACTATCTTCCGCGAAAAGTGTGTTATCTGAAAAAAAACCGATCTGCTCCATAGCGCAGCGACGATAAGCAGAAAAAGAATTTGAACAAAACGCCGTTTTAATGCCTAGTTTAGAAATATCAGATTTGCTCTTAAATAATATATCCTTCCCAGTTGGATAGTTATAAATGCGTGCATGTCGAGCAAATACACCGGCATCAGATGACGGTGACTGTCGCCCATAAACCAAGCCACATTCCTGATTTTCCTGCAAAGCAATCACTAGGTTCTTGAGTGCATTTTTGTCAAGCGGAATCGCATCCTGAGTCATAAAAATGTAGATATCAGCAAAAGATTGGTTATAAGCGATATTGCGAGTTCCACCATGATCAAATTCGTTACGAAGTATAGGAATTATTTTTGCATCAATTGTGTTATAGCACGCGATACTACCATCCGTAGAGGCAGAATCAATCACCAATATCTCATCAGGCATCAATGTTTGCAACCTAAGAGCATCGACCATCTGCTGTGCCAATTTCCCTGGGTTCAACGTTGGGATACATAACGTAACTTTACTCAAAACTATTTCCCTTTACCCAAGATAGCTCTAATGCCCCAAACCTCTATCGCAACCACGCAAGACTTTATTGCCAGATAAAAGAACGACAGAATCGAATTTGGCAATAAATAGCCAAAAGACTTCCACCATACACGCCAATCGTTATACATAGACTGAATAATCGTCCAGCGCGGCATTTTTATACGACTACCATGCCAACCTCGACAATGATAAGCAACAACATCTGCACACAACATCAAACGTCCCCCGGCTTGACGCAAGCGCAATGACAAATCAACATCCTCTTTGTACATATAAAAGCTTTCATCAAATACCTCACCATTGGGCGAAACTACATCCAACATAGCGCGACGACACAACATGAATGCACCGCATATTGCATCAACTTCTACACTTTGTGAAAACGACCTCAGATCACTACTCCCTTGACCACGATCGAAGAAGCGACCATAACTAGAGATACCAATACCAGCAGAATCAATCAACCCAGAAGGTCTATCCTCTTTCAACAAATACCCTAACAACATCGGGGTACACACAGCGACATCCGACCACTCTGGCTGCCGCATACGAGTAATAAGCTCTTCCAACAAACCTTGAGTAACGAATGCGTCTGGATTTAGAAATAGCACAAATTCACTGTCACTTTTCTGCAAAGCACGATAACCAATATTATTTCCCAAGCAAAAACCGACATTGGAATTTTCAAACAGGAATTTGACCTTTGGATAAGCTATCTGCAATTCATGCAAGTAAGTTACGTCAGGCGAGGCACTATCTACTACACACACCTGCATCGCTTCACTTGGAGGACTCTTAAATAAAAACTCTAGGCATTTTCCGATAACAGATGCACTCTTATGAGTAACAATAATAGCGTCAAGAATACTTGGAGATTTTGCGGTGAGCTGATTAGTAGGCATTTGCTTGGAGCTTTTTGGTATATTCTACAATGTTTTTTCAGAATCAATTACTTGATTAGTGTATAGCACTTGAGCATCAGCCTCAGGAACCACCAATACAGGTGAGACACCGTTTCCTTGGAAAAAGCTGTTGGTTAAAATAATATTTTGACCGCTAAAAATTGATACCGCACCGCCAGTACTCATATCCCAGCTTTTATTATTTGTTAACCTGTAATAGCGCGCAGAAATACTCAAACCATTTAACACGACCATCGAAGGCGAATCTATACCAACTTTACGAGCATAGTCCCGCCCTAGAATCGTTGATTTTAGCACAACAGCAGGTGTACTGACACCTGCGACATTGATAACGCTGTCAGTTACCTTTACGTCATACGCATTGCCAATCTGTAATCTGGGTACAGATAGTTCGTTTTCGCGCCAACGATATTGGCGCCCTTGGATCGCTGGCAACGGGCCGTGAATAAATATGTGGTTTGCCAATACTCTACGTACCGCTCTTTCAACATCAATAGCACTACCAATGTAGAGATCAGTACCAAAACTATAATCAATAAAAATATCAGACAGGTAAATATTGTTTGTAGCCTCCCCCTTTACCCGCTGTCCAATATCAAAAACTGGTTGTTCGACATTTCCACAATACCTTGTATGAATATTTTTTATCACACTTTCTCTAACGGCACTTCCTAAATGAATAGCACCCCCATTAAAATGCTCAATAGTTAAATTTTCAAACGTCGATTGATCAGTGTTTGCAATTAAAATAGCTCCTACTTTTTGCAGCCTATGGTCTCCGTCAAGGGTTAAATTTTTCAAGTGGACGTGATGATTTTGCCTCTCATCATTTAGCTCACTCCCCTTAACAAGGGTTAATAAGTATCCTGAACTTCCGATCATTTTTATGATTGTTCCCGCATTATTGCCTTCGATTGTGATTGGTTTGTCAATCTTGATGTTACTCCCAACATACAAACCAGAATCTAGACGTAGCACCCCACCTGACGGAGTTTCATTAATACGTCTTTGCAAATCATAAACTGGAGAGGGTGCAATAGGTGTAACAAAACTCGTTCCCGCAAATAAGCAACTAACTAATAAAATCAATAACAGTAAGCGAAGCATATTTAATCCCTCATATCGTTAATTGATTTTACCTCGAAAACAGTATATTTCCAAAATGAAATCAAAGACATCAAGACCTCAAGCAAGATATTTCTAAATCCAAGATGTCTCGCACGACGCATTAAAAGCAAAAAAAATTTGGGCAGCAAAATTAAGTTTCGCAAAAAAGATACTGATGCATAATAATCCCGCATAAAGCTCAGGTCACTGTCAACTGCGCCAATCGCTGAGGCCGCCTCAATGTATCTTAATTTACTATTTGCTCGCAACTGCAAATACCTTAACACGCTCCCCCCCCCAAATTTGCCAATTCTGCTTCGCCAACCTCGTATCGTAAATGAAGATGTCCCCACCTGATTATTAAAATGTTGACGATAACTAACGGTTGTATCTCTCAAATAAGCCACCCCATTTTGTTGACATGCCACCATTGCGAGCCAACGATCATGCATATCGATCACGGACGGAAACGGCAATGCCTTGGGAATAATGCTCGATCTAGCCAAAACGGTACAACCAGTCACAGGGCTTTTTAATATAAACGTTAAAATATCTTTGCCTTTTATGGGAAACAGATTGGCGTATTTCCACATTGAATGGGCGATTATCTCAAGATTTTGATCTACTACGGTTAGATCAGTGTAAACCAAATCGCTTCCACTACTTTCTAGCAATGAAATTGACATACTTATTTTATTTTTTTGCCAGATATCATCTTGATCACAAAAACAAAAATAGGGGGTCTTAACCAGAGTCAGTAATTCCTCAAAAGTTTTTATTACACCCAAATTAACTTTATTCTTATGCAACTCAAATCGACTGTCTACACCATAAGTCCTGACAAGATGCTCATAAGTACCATCGGTTGAACAATCATCCATCACAATAATTTTGATCCATGGGTAATCTTGCTCAAGTAATGAGCGAATTTGCTGGTCGATAAAACATATGCCATTATAACTAGCTAAGAGTATTGACACTTCTTGTTCAGAGCTTTTCTTGTCCACAGAAAACTGAATATGAGGTTGCGTATTAAATAACATCAGTGCGTCTTTGGAATAACATTAAATGATGATACGATTCGCGGCTTACTGAAATATCTCATTGCTATTAACAGCGTCACGCTCTCAACTAAAAAACTAAATGTAAAATAAAAATAACTAAATTCAAGCAATACTATCTGCGAAAGAAATACCGCGAATAGAGCCGAATATCTAATTCCAATCCTTGTCCAATAGAATAGACCACCCACAACTCCAAGTATCAAATTTAACAAAATAATACCACCCCATAAAAAATCAACGAAGACAATCCCTAGATATGTATGTGCATTATCCATTACACCGTCCATATTGGACATAGCATCTTCAATAGGGTCATCATCAACACTAAACGCTGGGAGCATTCTAGACAAAACACCTTCACCAAACAATGGTGAATGGTATGTATCTACAATGAATGCCAAGTTGGAAAGCGGCAAACTAATGTAACTTGCCACCCACAAGAAACCTGGATACCAATCTTGATATTCTTTTTTAATACCCATCGCCACAATAAACACCTTTGTTCCAGTTCTAAACTCACCTACGACGGACATCAAAAGCAACAGCATCAAAAAAAAACCACTGACATACCCAAACACAACCTTTTTGCTCATTGGCTTATACAACAGAAGTACCAACAATGCTTGTACAAGCATGATTATTATATTCCCCCTAGATATATAGGCAATCAATAAGCATGTACTCCATATACGCATCAACTTTGACAACCACCGCTTTTCACTATATATAGTCAACACAAAAAGCGCGATCAGCAAAGGATAAAGTACGCCTTTAGCTCGTCCATACTCTTTGTAATTTAGAGTATTAAAACCAAAAGTAGAAAACACAGGCGGCAATCCTTGTGATGCTAAATTCAGCAATACAATAATCGCCGTAACTAACCACAACATAACAAGAGTGATCGTTAGTCTTCGCTGAGAAATTACAATACTATAATAATTTTTGCGAGCTGTTAGCGCGTACAACTCAGAAATCACACGAATCCCAAAAAACCCCAATGCGAAAAAAACAATACTAAATATAAAAATCACCCATAAAATCCCTTGGTTTGGAGATAGAAGCGTTGATATTTTGACCGTGTATGTACCCAACCCAACAAGCCATATAACCAAAAAAAGTTGAAATGGATTAACAATTTTATTCATATATGAATTCATCTTTTAAATGCTCGCACTCTGTCGCTCAAGTGATAGTGTACTGACACCTGATATGCTTGCATATTGTTCATGATTTAATTATCTTTCAATATGTTAGCGTCGTCCAAATAACCCAATTTTAAAAGCAACTTGAGGTCAAGCATTTTTCTTTTTTCCCAAAATTTGCTTAATTCAACATCTTTAACAAAAGACAATCCGCGCGATGGATTTACGCCTTTAGTTGCCTCCTCAATTTCTATGTTTGTACTTTCTAGTCCACAAAAGCGAGCAATAGAGGTCAGTGACTCGGTAGGGTTCGCTAAGAAATCCTCATATTTAACATTCATGATTTGGTTTTCAATCGAATGCTCATAGCTTAATGCCTTGGTTATATACAACTCCCAAAGTGCGTAGGCAGAAGTCAGGTCGTGGCATCTAACGCTGCCAGCAAAACCTGTTTTCCTTTGAAATAAATCGTAAACATGATTGCATTTCCGAGATGTGTGTTTGTTTTTTGCCTCAATCAGTGCCGCTCGTTCACGGAATCGCAAACTTGCAGCCACATCTACGCCATGCCTATAGATGTGCAAAACTTTTGCATTGGGAAATATCTTTAGCCACAAAGGTAAAGTCCAAGTGTTTCTTGGGTCTTTCCATCCCCAAACGCCCTCTATTTTGAACGGAGTTGTACCTTGTAGAATGCGGTCAATGCCGATAAAGCTGCTGACTTGCAGCGACTTCAATATAGTTTCCAAGTAGTCCACTGTAAGCGATGTCACCTCAGCACTCGCAGGATTGAAATAACTGGACATTGCCTCTGGATTGTCCCACGCCGCACCCGCTTGATTTAAAACCCAGTCATTTAGTTTGATAAAAAATTCAGGCTCGCAATTCGGATCAAGGTTCTTGCCGACGAACATGCCGAGTTGTTGCAGCATATTGATCAGCATAGTTGTGCCAGAGCGGTGCATCCCCAATATAATTATCGGTTGTAAATTTTTATCCATTTTGCTTTTCACTCATGTTTAGGCGGTTACTCACAACCCTTGCAGGCACACCTACCGCGATTTCCATATCACCAATATTTTTACTGACCACCGCTCCAGCCCCTACAACTGCACCCGCCCCAATCTGCACGCCCTTGAGGACTTTGCAGCCTGCACCCAGCCATGCACCATCGCCGATACAAATTGGAATCACATCTCGCTTCTGTTTTCTTATCAATTCATATGGATCAATGCCATGATTCGCGTCCGTCATATGGCAAGATGGTGCCACCAACACGTCTCTGCCGATATTGACAGCTAATACCGAATTTATATAACTAAACTCACCAATAGAGCTGTCTGATCCGATTGTGATTTTCCCATCCGTAGATTTTAGATAGCAGTGAGGAAACAGTGTCACCCCCCGATCCAAACTAACTCTTCTGGGATTTTGAATTCGTACTGATGGATATATACATATCGTCCAGAAGTCTGACCAGCGCATGTTCAGTCCGATTAGCTTCCACTTAATAAATTGCAGAAGAAAAAAAATTCGACGTAACCATGAGTAATTGTCAATCATGCTCTTCATACAGCCTTAAATTGTGCGAGTCTTAGCTTTACAAATATTACAGCCAGTAAATTGACGGTAATCAATGTGAATGTACTCGCAATAGCCGCGCCAATAGCCCCATAAGTAGGTATTAATCCTATGGAGGCTGCTGCTAATACTAGCCCAGAGATAAACGCGCTTTTACGCAATAACTTTTCTTGTCCCGTCATGATTAAGAAGTAACCAACAGGTCCGCAAATCACATTGACGGATTGACCTACCGTCAAAATCACTAGTACTAGTGCACCCGACCTAAATGACTCACCAAAGAACGACATAATCAAGCCAGGGAAAGCCATAAAGACGAAGAGTACTGGCAGAGCGGCTAAGGACATCATTACGGTGGACTTGCGCATCAGTTGTTCCAAGTCTTGATATCGTCTTTGCTGATACAGCCCAGCCATTTTGGGAGCCACCATGATATTCACCACGACAAGGACTAACGCGACCAGCATAGAGGTACGCATGGCTGCGCCAAATATCCCAACATCTACGGTGCTACTGAACAAGCCCAATACAAGATAGGGGAATCCTTGGATAAAACCTTCGTTCAGCAAGGCGATGCCATATAGCGGGATGCAGCTATCAAAAAGATTTTTCCAAGGGAAATTGCCAACGATATTGCTTGCTGGCGCGGTGGCTTTACACCATAAAATCCAACCAAGTAGCGCGGCGACGGCGGTTGCAAGGGCATAGCTTATTGGCGCGGCAAGCAGACCGAACGTAGCGACCAGACCATACAACATCGTTAGGTTGATGACTGGAACGAGTAGTCCCTGAATGACTTGTGAGCCGAGTACTAGTTTCAATGCGCGCAACATCTCTGCAAATAGCATAAGCAAGCTAAATGGAAATATCGCGAGTGCCATGATGCGCAACACACTACCCATCTCGGGTTTATTGAAGATTGTTAATGCCGCCCAATCGGCAATGATCGCAATCACGACTGTAAGCGCGAGCGCGATGCATGAAACCAGTAACAAACTTTTCTTTGCAACCCCTTTTATTGCTGCCCAATCATTGATTGACGCACTCGCTGCGATAAAGCGCAGCAGGGTGTTGTCCATCCCAAATCGTGCGATGACCGATGCGACGGTAACGACACTAAGGGCCAGAAAATATACTCCCGCACCTTGAACCCCTAAGGCGCGCGCCAAGTAGATATTGAAAGCAAAAGCGACACCTGCGCCTGCAATCTTTACCGAAAAGGCAATAGCCGCACCGCGCAGCACTTCGCGCAGGTGTCCATCCAGCCAATTCGACAGCTTATTTTTAAGGTACATACACTTTTCTATTTAGCTTGCATCTTCTCAATAATCATCGCAACGCATGCTTCGGGTGATTTTTCAGCAGTGTTAAAGCTGACTTCTGCTGAGGTCGGTGCTTCATATGGGCTGTCAATGCCTGTGAAGTTGGCGATTTTTCCTTGGCGTGCTTTGGCGTACAATCCTTTTACGTCACGCAATTCGCATTCTGCTAAGGGCGTTTCAACGAATACTTCGTAAAACTCACCTGTTTCAAATAATCCACGCGCAAACTCACGTTCGGCACGGAAGGGGCTGATGAAGGAGACGATGACCATTAAACCTGCATCGACCATGAGCTTGGCAACTTCTGCTACGCGGCGGATGTTTTCAACGCGGTCGGCTTCGGTGAAACCTAAATCACGGTTGAGTCCGTGGCGCACATTGTCGCCATCCAACAGGTAGGTGTGTTTGCCTTCTGCGAATAGTCGTTTTTCGAGCAAATTAGCAATGGTGGA
>FZPZ01000017.1_pt1 | contig 56555 bp, 54 predicted proteins | sample 1534811 | NCBI WGS metagenome assembly FZPZ01 (sample SAMEA104161953, study PRJEB21768) | metagenome | biome: subterrestrial habitat; feature: phreatic zone; material: underground water | place: France | collected 2016-06-01 | depth 60 m | reverse complement strand
GAAATCAGGTCGCCTCGTGCAAAGGGGGCGTATTTTAAATGCGTGGCGAGGTGTTTTAACTCTTTGTCGTTCATTTGCGCAAAGAGCTCAACGTGGTGCAAGGTTTTAATCCGTCGTTCTAATTCATGTCGCTGTGCGACTTCTTCAAATTTTTCGTTTTCTTTGATTAAGTGCATACTGTGTTCTTCCAACACCAGCTTAATTCCTTCGCGCTCCAGTGCGGCATAAATATGCCAGCGCACCATGGCATCGGTCGGGTCATCCACCGCCAGATTGGTGAGCCAGTAGCGTAGCGCATAACGCGCGCAGCCTTTGTCCATTTCCATCAGTACACAACTGGGTAAGGGAGCTTTAGCGACATTGGCTAAATTGGCTTTGATGATCGCACTCTCTACGGTTCCCGCAACTTTAGTGGGGGTGATGTTGAGATTGACGTTAAACCAGACCCAACGCCGTAATTGCACGGGTTGATCCATGCGCCGCCCTAACACCAAAAATTTGCTTTTCATCAATTGGCTATTGGGGAAAACCACGGTTTCCCAGTTGCGAGTTTCCACCAGCGTGGATCGCCAGCGTATATCAACGACCCGTCCTGTGATGTCATCGACTTTAATCCAGTCACCAATTTCGATAGAGTTGTCTAGTTGTAGCGCAAGTCCCCCCAGAATATTGCCCAAGGTGTCTTGCATGGCAAATGCCACTACCGCAGTAATCATGGCGGATGTAGCGACGATGCTGCCTAAATCTAAGCCTGCATAACGCAGGCGTACCAAGCCCCACGCCGCATACGCGACAATCACAAAAATATCTTCCGCGATGCGGGGAGGGGTTAAATACGCGCGAGGCAAAATAAACCGAAAGGTCATTAACCCCCATAAGCGGATGATGGCAATGCCCATGCCAATCGCGCCCACTTCACGCAATACGCTGGCGGTGGAGGCAAACTGCAAGGCAAATAAAATGCCGCTGAAAAAGCGCAAAAATTCACACGCGATAAAAAAAGTTAAGGTGTTCAACACGTTTTTACGTGCGTCTTGGAGGAAGTGATACAACAAAAAGGTCAGGCATAAGGCGATCACCATGACGGGCAAAAATTCCTCATGCCAAAAAAACGTGATAACGGTATGCCAAAAATTCATAGGAACCTAGGTAAGTGCAGTAAATTGAAGTCGAGCAGGGCTGAGGGTCGTAATTTTACCGCAAGAACCTCAAACCATGACAAAAGGATGGTGGCAGGTAAATGCGGGGTTTCGTTGCTTCAAGATTTTAGAAATATCGCCAGCAAGTCATTCAAAAAACGTTGTCCTTGTAGGGTGGGTGCAAGATGTTGATGGTCACGCGTCAGTAAACCCCGCCCTTCGGCAAGGGCGAGTGCTTTTTGTAAGGTGTGTAAGGGTAGGTTAGTGCGTTCTTGAAACAGTGTGCTGGCAAAGCCATCGTTAAGCCGTAGCGCATTCATCATAAATTCAAAGCCCAGTTCGTCGCGAGAAATGAGGGTTTCGGTTTGAATGGGGTTCCCTGCCGCGACATGGTCTAAATAAGCTTGCGGTTGTTTGTAGCGCGCTTGACGCACGATTTTGTCGTGAAAGCTAATTTTGCTGTGTGCACCTGCACCGATGCCTAAATAATCGCCAAATTGCCAATAGTTTAAATTGTGTTTAGCGCGACGATGGGGCAGGGCGAAGGCGGATGTTTCATAATGTTGATAGCCGTGTTTTGCCAACGCCTTTTCAATTTCATCCTGCATGTCGCTGCTGGTATCGTCATCTGGCACGGTCGGCGGCTGATGGTAAAACAGCGTATTGGGTTCGATAGTCAGGTGATAACACGATAAATGGGTGGGGGCAAAGCTCAGTGCGGTGTGTACATCCAATAATGCTTCATTGAGCGTTTGATTGGGCAGGGCGTACATCAAATCCAAATTGAAATTATCAAAATGCGATTGTGCGATGCCGATGGCACGTTTGGCTTCGTCCGCGCTGTGTATACGCCCTAAACTGCGTAAATGCGTGTCGTTGAAGCTTTGTATTCCCATGGATAAACGATTCACGCCCGCATCGCGATACGCCGCAAAACGTGCTGCTTCCACCGTGCCAGGATTGGCTTCCAAGGTAATTTCCGCATCTAAGGCTAACGGCAGCAACATCCGCACATTGCGCAAAATCTCCGCCACACCCTCGCCACTCAATAAACTAGGCGTGCCGCCGCCAAAGAAAATCGTGTAAACCTTACGTCCCCAAATTTGGGGTAATGCCATTTCTAAATCCCGCACCAAAGCCGCGACATATTCCTGCTCAGGAAAACTGCTACGCGCCTCATGGGAATTAAAATCACAATACGGACATTTGCGTACACACCACGGAATGTGGATGTACAAAGACAACGGCGGCAGGATTTTAAAGCTGGAAGTGGTCAAGGGAATCAGTGGCAAAGTGCGCATAAGCGGGCGGCGGATTAACAACAAAAAACCAAAAATACGTGGCAATTGGTAAGTGGTTGCGTACAAATAATTGTGTATTAAGTTGTTAGTCGCTAGTCGTTAGTTTTTAGTTGGTGGGATGAAAAATTTCTATCATCTACTTGAATATCTTGTAAAAATGCAGTATCGAGCAGTTTGCGAGTATTATCTAGCGACTAATAACTAACGACTAACAGCTTAAAATACCCGAAAATTTAGGCGCGGGTGCTTACATGTCATTATACGATGCGAAGGTGGTCAACGCCACCTTCCAAACAAGCACTTATTCGCGCAAAAAGTGTCAGGTCTCGCCAATATGCAGGATGCTCGTGGCACGGTATGGCGACAAACACTGCCTTTTTACATCCATGCAAAAGTACTCGCGCGACGCGTTGGCAATCAAAAGAATTAGCTCTCAACAGAGGGGCTATGTGATAATAAAACATGTCGTTGATTTGGAGGCGAGGATGGTTCACTGTTGTGCAGAATCGGTCGCCGTTTACACTCACTAAAAAAAGGAATGACTCATGAAAAACAAGCATATTATCTCCGTACCGCTACCCAATGATATGGAATTGTTAGGTGACGGTTCTAATTTTCAAGACGCAATATATAGCATGCTCGGCAAAGCGCAGGGATTTGAAAACTTTGAGCCGTCGGAATTGATGTTTCTAGCCAAACATATGAAAGCTTATCGCGTGCCAGCGGGCGTGACTATTTTCCGTGAACGAGATAAAAACAGCTATTTAGGTGTGCTGGTAGAAGGACGCATCTGTGTTTACAAAGAAGATAGCAATGACGAATGTAAGCTTTTTGGTTTTGTGACCGAGGGCAGGATTTTTGGGGAAATATCCGTGATTGATGACTTGCCTTACTCTGCCAGTCTCGTTTCGGAGACCGATGCTGTCATCTTGCTCATGGGGCGTGAAAGTTTTCGGCAGTGCATTGCGGATAATTCGATCTTCGGGGTGCGCTTGTTAAAGCTCATTGCCCGCCTGCTCTGTACCCGATTACGCTCCACCAGCGGTCAATTGGTCGATTACATTGATGTTTAATTGCTAGGGTAGGGCGGGTTCGCGCAGCAACCCGCCAATTTAAGTGTGAAAATGGCGGATTGCTGACGCGAATCCGCCTTACGGATTATTTTGATATAAATACATCAGTTGGGATTGTGCAATGGTTTTTTCCTGCCCCCAATTATAGTTACATTCACCCATATATTTAAAGCCTTGACGTATCACCGCTTTGCTACGTTCTTCTGTTACACAACATAAAGCAAATTTAATATTTTTGTGGTCTATGAGATACCGATTTCTGACGGCATCAAGCATCATCATTGCGCTTGTTTTTCTATAATCAGGATGAACAACAAGTCTGCTCCAGTAAGCAAAAGGTCTTCCAGAGGGTAATTCAAATTTATCGAAATCTACGTGTGTATCCTTGATATAGTCAAGAATCGCAAGTCTTGCAGAAGCGATAACTTTATTGTCAACCTCGATTATCCAATGGAGGGTCGTATCAAGTTTATCTAATTCGTCAAACCAACCATCAGGAAACAAGCATTTGTTTACATAGGAAAATTTTGAAGAATTTTCATAAGCAATGACCCTTAGGTCATATATTTCCTGAAGTCGTGATTTATCCATGAGTAATGCTGGCTTAAATGCGGTATTCATAAACATTACACACAGCGAATCAATGGGGGCGTACTCGATTGCTTACGGGACGCGTATTCACGCTATCAATTCCTTAAAAAACGCCTTAATCGCCAACACCCGTTGCGCAACTTCGCTGTATCTCAATTCGATTTTCAGTTTATCCTGCCCCACCAATTTGTACTGCCGTTTGGTTTGGATCATTTTCATCACACGCATCGGGTCGATGGGCGGGTTGGGGATAAATTGGACTTGGATGGATTCGGTGGAAGCATCGACTTTGCTGATGCCCAGCGGTTTTGCCAAGATGCGCAAGCGGTGGCTGTCTAGTAAAGTGTTGGCAGCTTCGGGCAATAAGCCGAAGCGGTCGATGAGTTCTTGATGTAGGTCGTCAATGTCGTCCAAATTCGCGCCGTTCGCCAAGCGTTTGTACAACATCAGCCGTTGGTGCGTGTCGCTGCAATAGTCATTCGGCAACAGGGCGGGGCAGTGCAAATTGATTTCCGTGGTCACGCCCAGCGGATGCGCCATGTCGGGTTCGCGACCTTGCCGCAGCGACGACACCGCCGCATTCAGCATATCGGTGTAAAGCGCGAAACCGATTTCCTGCATTTCGCCGCTTTGTGATTCGCCCAGCACTTCGCCCGCGCCGCGAATTTCCAAATCGTGCATGGCGAGGTAAAAACCACTGCCGAGTTGTTCCATAGATTGAATCGCGTCTAGGCGTTTTTTGGCTTGTGCGGTCAGGGCTTCGGTTTCCACCAGCAAATAGGCATACGCCTGATGGTGCGACCGCCCGACCCGCCCGCGCAATTGGTGCAACTGTGCCAAGCCGAAGCGATCCGCCCGATTCATAATGATGGTGTTGGCGGTGGGAATGTCGATGCCCGTCTCAATAATGGTGGTGCACAGCAAAATGTTAAAGCGTTGCTGGTAGAAATCGCGCATCACAGACTCCAAATCGCGCTCGCCCATTTGCCCATGCGCCACGCGTATGCGCGCTTCGGGCAGCAGTTTTTCCAATTTTTCCAACACGTTAGGAATGGTTTCCACTTCGTTGTGCAGGAAATACACCTGCCCGCCGCGCTTGAGTTCACGCAACACCGCCTCGCGGATAATGCCGTTGCTGGTTTGGGTCACGAAAGTTTTAATCGACAAACGACGTTGTGGCGCGGTGGCGATAATCGAAAAATCGCGCAGCCCTTCCAGCGACATCGCCAAGGTGCGCGGAATCGGCGTGGCGGTCAGGGTCAAAATATGCACCGAGGCGCGCAGAGCCTTCAGCCGTTCTTTTTGTTGCACGCCAAAACGGTGTTCCTCATCGACAATCACCAAGCCAAGATTTTTAAACTTCACGTCCTTTTGAATCAGCTTGTGCGTGCCGATGATGATGTCCAGCTTGCCTTCCGCCATGTCTTTCAAGGCTTGCGCTTGGTCTTTGGCGGAGCGGAAGCGCGACAATTCGCCGATGCGGATCGGCAATTCGGCAAAGCGGCTGGAGAAATTTTGGAAATGCTGCTCGGCTAACAAGGTGGTTGGGACGAGCACGGCGACTTGTTTGCCATCCATCGCCGCGACAAAGGCAGCGCGCAATGCCACTTCGGTTTTGCCAAAGCCGACATCGCCGCAAATCAATCTATCCATCGGTTTGCCCGATTGCAAATCTTGAATCACCGCCTGAATCGCCGCCATCTGGTCGGGCGTTTCTTCAAAGCCGAATCCCGCCGCGAAGGCTTCATAATCGTGCGCGGTCAGCGTGCACACTTCGCCCTTTTTGGTGGCGCGCTGGGCGTACAAATTCAACAATTCAGCCGCCGTGTCGCGGGCTTGCTGCATGGCGCGGCGTTTGCTGCGTTCCCACGCGCCGTTGCCCAATTTGTGCAAATGCACGCTGTCTGCCGCCGCACCGCTGTAGCGACTGATGGCTTGCAACTGCGCCACGGGCACATACAATTTGTCGCCGCCCGCGTATTCCAATAGCAAAAATTCGGTTTCGCCTTCGCCCAAATTCAGCGTTACCAAGCCTTCATAACGCGCAATGCCGTGCTGTTCATGCACCACGGGGTCGCCGATTTTTAGCTCGGATAAATCGCGCAACAGCCCTTCGACATTGGTTTTCTTGCCGCTGCGCCGCACTCGCCCGCGTGCTTGCGTGGCGTACAACTCGCTTTCGGTGACCACCGCCACCGCCGCATCAGGCAACAAAAAGCCCGCGTGCAACACGCCCACCGCCAACATTAACCGCTGCGAACCGCTGACAAAATCCGCATAGTGATCGCACACCACGGGCTTGATGCCGTATTCCTGCAAATAGCCCGCCAACATTTCGCGCCGCCCGATGCTGTCCGCCAACAGCAACGTGCGCCCGCCAAAGCTGCTTAAAAAATCAGCAAAGGCTTGCGTCGGCAGCTCGGCGCGACGATTGACAGCAATGTTGGGCAAGGCAGCCGTTTGGCACAAGGTGGCATTTTGCGGGGCAACGCCATTCGGCAAAATATCCACCCGCGCAAAGGCTTTGGCAGCGGCAAAAAAATCTTCTTGGTTTAAAAACAGATCCTTAGGCGGCAACAGCGGACGCTGCACATCGCCGCGCAGCAAGTTGTAACGCGACTGGGTGTCGCTGGCAAATTGCTGAATCGCCGCCTCTACATCGTGGTGCAAACACAGCGTGGCATTCTTCGGTAGATAGTCAAACAGCGTCGCCGTTTGCTCAAAAAACAGCGGCAAATAATACTCAATCCCCGCAGGCGCGATGCCCTTGCTGATACTTTTGTACAAATGCGAACGCGACGGATCGCCCTCAAAACGTTCGCGAAAACTTTGCCGAAAGCGCGCTTGCCCCGCATCGTCCAGCGGATATTCGCGTGCGGGCAACAGCCGAATTTCGGGCACGGGATACAAAGTGCGCTGGGTATCCACATCAAACGTCGCCAGTTTGTCGATCTCATCATCAAATAAATCAATGCGATACGGCAACACACTACCCATGGCGAACAAATCAATAATCCCGCCGCGCACACAAAATTCCCCTGGCGACAACACTTGCTGAACGTGGCTATACCCCGCAAACGCCAGTTGCTCGCGCAACACAGGCACATTCAACTTCGCGCCGCGCTTCAAGAAAAAGGTATAAGCCGCCAAGTATTCAGCGGGCGGCAGCGGATACAACGCCGTCGTCACAGGCACCACCAACACATCGCACGATTGACTGCGAACGTGATGCAAGGTCGCCAAGCGTTCCGAAATCAAATCCTGATGCGGCGAAAAATGGTCATACGGCAAAGTTTCCCAATCAGGCAACAAATGCACCCGCAACTGGGGATTAAAAAACGCGATTTCCTCCACCAACCGCTGCGCCTCCAACGCATTCGCCGCCACCACCACCAACGGCGAAGTTTTTTCCGCCAATTGCGCCAATGCCAACGCATCGGCCGAACCGATTAACTGGGAATAACGCGGGCGGGAATGGGAAGAAGAAAACAGCATGGGGACGAAAACCGAAGAGGATAAGGGGCGTGGATTATAACGGAGAAATGTGGGGTGGTTTCGTGTGGCAAACCAGCGTTTGGTGACAGACTTTCCGTTGATTACACCCAACCAGACTTATTGCTGAAATATGTGTACAAGGCTTGGTACATACCTTTTTGCCAATGATTGGCGAATAATTGAGCGTTATCCACTACAGGTTGCAACAAAATACTCTTGATAATTTCTTTATCATAACCTTTCAGCTTCATACTATTAATTTGTGATAAGACTACGCACAATTGTTCTGCTGCTTTAGTCCCATAACGCTTAGCCAGATTAAAGTCTTTAAAGTGCTTATTAACCCTCGCTTTATCAACCGCAGACCAATTGTCAGGTGGTAAAGCATAGTATTCAAATTCACCTGGTTTCGTTGCATTGCCCTCATGATAAGCCGCAAATATCCATTGTTCTGAGAAGAATATGTTCTTATCGGCATAGGGATGGATGATTTGATCTTCTTCTTTCGTTGCAAATGCCTGTCCTTTACTATCCATATTGCAATCGCGACATGCTGGAACTAAATTGATAGGTAAGACAGAAAATTGAGGAAAATGCGCTTTAGGCAAAAAATGATCTAAGTTGCGTGGAGTCCCTATCCCACCACAAAAAGGGCACTTTTCTTTTGCCGCATTTAACAAAGCATCATAAATTTTTCTGGCTGGTTTTTCCTGTGCAGCAAAGTATTGCTCGTAAATCTTTATTAAATCAGATCTGTTTAATATAGCATGGCAATTTAGCCAAGGATAAGAACCTTGAATACGAACACTTGTTCTAACATCTTCTGTGGGGTTGATAGCATGCAGATTTCCAGAATTACCTGCTTTTAGATATTCACCCCATTTTGTAATTAATATATCTTTGTTGTCGCTTAGTCTCTCTTTTAGCCCGTTATTCCCTGTAATGCCAGCAATACATTCATCAATAGTTACTTCAAAGCTATACTCAGGCTCATTCAGTCGCATCATGGCTAATGCTCCTATCACGGTTCGCGATGAGTGCTGCAAGAATGGCTTTACCTTCAAATCCAAGCTGATTGTTGTAATTTTCAATAATTTCGTTATAGGTTTTACCTGCCTCAACTGATTTAGCAAGAAGGTCGTGAAATCCTGAGCGTTCAACCTCAAGGCTAAAAACTTCGCTCGTTAATACGCCAACATTTTCGGCAAAGGTTTCAATAGTTGGACGACTAGAGGTGACATTAGCACCAACACGGTAAATCTTCCATACACAAGAGCACGGAATTTCCTGCAATACCACAGGCGAATGCGTTGCAATGATGGCTACCCCATTTCTATCATGGAGCAAATCTGCAAGCGCACGCACAAATGCCGATAAAAGTGGTGGGTGCAAATGGCTTTCTGGTTCATCCAATAAAACCAAGGTTTTTTCTTCTACTGTGGCAACTAAGCGAGTTATAGTGAGCAAAACAATGGCGTGCCCCGAACTCATGCGAGATAAAAATAGGTCAACTTTTTCTCTATACTTATCTCGGAATTCTTCCGAGTCAGATTGTTCATCCTGAATGATTGTCTTACGCAGTTCTCTATAAACGGTTTCTAGCTGCTCTAGCCTCATTGATGCAAAATTTTCATCTGAACCTAGCTTACTAATTGCATTCAACCAACGCTTGGTTTTTTTGGGTTGATAAAAGCAACTAATCAAGGCTTTTACACAATCATTTCGAAGATCACTAATCGTTCGGTGGAGTTTGCCATTCTGCTGATCTTTTAAGCCAATATAGAAATAGCAGGTTCCTTTGGCAGGATCAGGTTGTTCCAAAGGGGGCGTAAATGGGTCGAAAGCACTGAAGGAAACCGACACAAGACTACTGAAATAATCTTCCGAAATTTCGTTTCCTTGCCACCACCACATATCGAAAAATTTGGCATTCGAGCCTTGTCGATCTGTAATGGATTCAATCATGCCGTTTAGCAGAGTTGTTTTACCTACGCCATTTCGGCCAATAAGGGCATGAATATTAGTGCTAGGACTGGAACTCACCCCGATATCGAATCTGAGGTCAATGCACCCAAAATCTTCTGTTTCGGGTCTGACGAACCTAAATCTAAAATCAGTGAGCTCAGCTTTACCTTCGAGGATTCGTGCATATTGACCTTTCACAACGGAAAGACTAACGCTGCGCAATAAAGATGTACTGAATACCTGTTCTTCTTTTATTTCTTCAATAAGGTTAGGTTGCGTTGCAACATCTCGTAGTGCTAATAAAACATTTTTTCCTAGTCCATTAGGTAGTGATGATATATTCTTATAGAAATCAATTCCTTGACCAAGAGAGAAAAACTCTTCATCTATGTTTCCAAGCCACTCTCTTGACAGTCTTGCATAGGTATCAATTTCTATGGTTTGTCCTTTAAAGCCAATTTTTATCTCACCAATTTCATGGAGTACTCCAGATTCATCATGGATTGACATGTAAAACTGGGTAACAAACGAAAAGTCATTCCAATAATCAATTCTGAGATATACCGTTTCTCTGCCGCCAACAGGTGGATGAGCCCCTTTGGGCAAAATACAAAATTTCATCGTTATAATCCTCTTGAACTCGTAAGGCGGATTCTCCGTAAGGCAATCCGCCATTTTTGCGTCTTCCAATCGGCTCCGCGAACCCGCCCTATCACTTTGGTCATTTTAAGCCGCTTGAGCTGCTCCCGCTGTAGGCTGGGTTGAGCGTTGCGAAGCCCAGCAAACTCGCACAACCACGCGGCAAACGTTGGGCTTCTTGCCTCAGCCCAACCGACTTTTTGGCGCGCCATTCAAAATATCGCCTTGTTCTATTTCCATGCCACGCAAGGCGGGCGCTGGGGTGCGGCGAGTGCTGGGTTTGACAGATTCCCACAACACAATGACGCGAGCGCGCACGCTATCGCCAAATCACCTTCACGTCATATTCAGGAAAATACGCATCTGCACTGATAATGTTGAGGTTTTCGCATTGGGCTTGGGCAATCAGCAGGCGGTCAAATGGGTCGCGATGGTGAAAAGGTAATTTTTACACCTGTTGGCAATGGCTCAATTCCACAGGCAACGAGCTAATGGCATTGGCTAAACACCATGTTTCCAATTGCGCCAGTGCGTCTTCCGCCAACTCAATTTTGCCCAAGCTCATTTTGATTGCTAGCTCCCAAAAACTGGCGATACTGACATACAACGCGTTGTTTTCATCTTCGCATAACGCGACAACCCGTGGCGGGAGTTGGCTAGGATTGCCCGCCAACCATAGCAGTGTGTGGGTATCCAACAACGCCCTCATGCCATGTATTCCTCAAAATCCGCCAGCGGCGCGTTGAAATCGGGCGAAATTGACTTGACTAAACCTTGCAATGCGCCCAGTTTGCGTTTTGCGCGGGGTTGAGTGAGTGCTTGAAATCGAACCACAGGCTGATTGTTGCGTGAAATCACCACCTCGTTGCCCTCCAACGTCAGTTCAATCAAATGCGCAAGTTGACTTTGCGCTTCATGGATATTGACTTGCATGGTGGTGACCTCCAAAGCGTTTGAACGAGAATGCCGTGTTGATGTGGGATGGAGCGATAGTAACGCGTAAGCTGGATTCACCGCAAGGCAATCCGCCAATATACTACGCCACCCACACTTCTAAATGACGACCCAATACCCGCGCGGCGGCTTCGATTTGGTCTAAGCGGGAGGCGTGGCGTAGGTCAAACAGGCGGTCGATTTGAGGTAAGTGCCAGCCTAGGCGGCGCGCCAGTTCGGATTTTTTAATGCCTTGCTCGGTCATGGCTTGGTAAACGCCTAACTTGGCACACTCCAAAGCGGAGGGACGCACGGTTTTTTGGTTGGCGGCGGGCGAGCTAGGACGGGGTAAGGCGGTGCGGGCATCGACGTAAAACGACAGCGCAGTTTCCAGTGCATCGACGGCGTGCAACAGGGCTTCGTCTTCATCGACTCCAAAGGTAATGGCTTCGGGTACATCGGGAAAGGTCACTAAAATCGTGCCGTCGTCTGGGGTCAGGGTGATGGGATAGTCAAACATGTTTTTTCCTTATTTCAAACCAAGTTGACGTTTGATGGCGGCTTCCAGCCCTTTGCCCAATTCGACCGTCCCGTGCATGGGCAATGCGGATTGCTTGCCATTTAAGAACACCTTCAAGTGCGATCCCTTTCCTTGCTGAAAAGTCGCCCCTTGCTGTTCTAACCATTTTTTCATTTGCTTGGAATTTATGGGAAAATACTAAACAGTTGTGTTGTGTTTGTAAAGTGAAATATAACGTGTCAGGCGGATGCGTCGCAAGGTAATCCGCAATTTTTTACCTGCCAATCAGCGGATTGCTGCGCGAACCCAGCTTGCCACTTTGTTCGCGTGCAGCGCGCATGTCATCGGTTGTTGGAATCATTTTCAAACTTGCCAGCACTAAACCTCCAACCTCACCATCGGTCTGATCTGTTGACAAGGACGTTGTTCCGCTTGCCAAAGTGACCATTGGGTTTGCATTCCCAGCCAAACATCGGGCGTGGTGCTTAACCATGCGGCGAGGCGCAGTGCCATATCGGCGGTGATGCTGGCTTTGCCATTTAAAATTTTTGATAGTGTTACACGGGAAACGTGTAATTCTTGCGCGGCTTGGGTGACGGTCATGCCATCGGGCAGCCATTCGCGTAAGACTTCGCCAGGGTGGGCGGGGTTGTGCATTTTGCTCATCAAATTCTCCTAGTGGTAGTCCTGATAATCGACTAATTCAGCATTGCCGCTTTCAAATCTAAAGGTTAAACGCCAATTGTCATTGACGGTCACGGCGTAATGTTCGGCAAGGTTGCCCGCTAACGCATGAAGTTTCCAGTTGGGGGCTTCATGTCGTCAGGCTGTTTCGCGCTATCCAAAGTGGTGAGCAAAATCCGCAATTTACCTGCATGGTGCGGTTGTATTCCCGCCTTGCTCCCCGTCCGAAAGAATAGCTCTAAGCCTTTGTGTCAAAAAGTTTTTATCATGGTGATAGATTAATTTGTTAAGCAATGCTTTACAAGCGATGCCGAAAAGATGCAGCAATTCTCATTTTGGCTAAACAGCAGGTTTTTGTGGGTGCGACAAATTAGTACATCGCCCGAAAGGGCGCAAAACGCGACAAAACTTGCCTTATTCACGAGAAACCGTACGAATGAATCGTACCCATGGTCAAAATGAGAATTGCTGCGTCAGATGGATTCCCCGCCTTTTTATCGGCCGCTACGTTAAAATGTCACTTATGCTCTGAATCAGGCGTTGCGAAATAGTGCGGCGGCTTGTTTGGTTGAACTGCGGTGAGTGAGGCGTATTGATGATTTTTAGCCATCACATCAGTTTGTAATATTTTTATATCAGGGCAAAAGGTTGTCGGCATAAGGGAGTCGTAAACATGACAGCATTCGATATGGTGGTGATGGCAGCGGGTGGATTGCTGATGGGCATCGGGGTATGGTTATTTACCCAACGCAAGGGTGAGGGGACGAACCACATTGAAGCTTTGGGAATTAAAATGGATGTTAGCCATCCCGCGCTGGTGTTGGTGGGACTGGGGTTTATGCTCCTTATTGTGCCACGCTTGCTGCCCGATCCCGCTAAACCCAATCCCACTCAACCCAATCCCACTCAACCCAATCCCACTCAACCCAATCCCACTCAACCCAATTTCAGCCAAGTACAACCCAGTCAAGTACAACCCAACCAAGTACAACCCAGCAGCCCCATCCAAGAAACCGCAAGCGTACCCCCTGAAACGACACGCACATTACGTAATCCTGCGGGTCGTTATCGCCTCGTGTCGTATCGGGAGAATGGCATCGCTTATGCTACGACGGGAGCGTTTGAGATTGTCGCGTTGGACAAAACGCATTACCAATGGCAAAGCATGTTTCAAATTTACAATGCTTACGGTCAGTTGATGCAGGTTATGTATCAAGGAGACATGCACCGCGCGGGGGACGATTGGTTCTTTCGCGTGACCCATAGCAATAACCCCGCGTGGTACAACCAAGGTGAAGTGCCGTTGAGGTTAACGATGGAAAATCAACAGCTTGGCTTGAGCTATGTTTACGGCGGCGTGAGTGTCATTGCGATTTGGCAACCCTAACTTGCCCCATACCCTCTTCTCTCCTGTCGTAGAATGATGTGCTGTGCGCCTAGATTCAGGTAGGATTTTTATCCTATTGATTTTAATTGGAATTTATTGACATAGGTAGGTTGGTGAAACGTGAAACAAACCGTCGCGCACGCGCTTTTTCACGTTTCACCGAATGCAAAATGATTGCGCCATTAAACGAAAGGTTATAACATTGTTTTAACTTTTTTATCGGGAGGCACGATGCACACATCTTTACGCAACGTCGGAAATTCTCGCGGCATTATTATTCCTGCTGCTTTGTTGGCGGCATGTGGGATGCGGGACGAGGTGGATATTCGGGTGGAAGGCAAAAATCTGGTGATTTCTCCTGTTTATGCGCCGCGTGCGGGCTGGTTTGACGGTTATCAAGCACAAGCCGATGTTGCGCCGTTTGACGTATTGCCCGCTGATGAAGGCTGCGAGGAATGGGTATGGTGAAGCGCGGCGAAGTGTATTGGGTCAATCTCGACCCGACCATAGTCACGGAAATCAAAAAGACCCGCCCCGCGCTGATCGTTTCCCCTGACGACATGAATGCCGTCCTACCCCGCGTCATCATCGCCCCGCTCACCAGCCAAGGACAAGCCCTAGGCTGCCGCCCCGAAATCCAATTCGCAGGCAAACCCGCCCGCATCCTCCTCGACCAACTCCGCAGCGTGGATAAAAGCCGCTTGGCGGGCAAAATGGGCGAGATTGAATTGGAGAAATGGCATTCGATTTTATTGGAGATGTTGGGGTAGATTGGGTTGAGCGAAAGCTACGCCCAACAAATTCGCCCCTACTACGCGGTAAACGTTGGGCTTCGTTGCGCTCAACCCAACCTACAGCTTTACCTTGGTGAAACGTGAAACAAACCATCGCGTACCCCCGCCTTTTCCCCTTCTCTCTCCTCCCTTCCTGTTAATGGTATGATGCGCGCCTTGTTTCGGGCGGGCTGCCTGATTGAATTTGAGATATTTTTTTGGAATAGATGATGAAAAGCAGTGAAATTCGCCAGCAGTTTTTAGACTTTTTTGCCTCTAAGGGGCATCAAATTGTTGCTTCTAGTTCGCTCGTGCCGCATGACGACCCGACGTTGTTGTTTACCAACGCGGGGATGAACCAGTTTAAAGATGTGTTTTTGGGCTTTGATAAACGCCCTTACAGCCGTGCTACGTCGTCGCAAAAATGCGTGCGGGCGGGTGGCAAGCACAACGATCTGGAAAATGTCGGCTACACCGCGCGTCATCACACCTTCTTTGAAATGTTGGGCAATTTCAGCTTTGGCGATTATTTCAAACACGATGCGATTCGCTACGCGTGGGAATTATTGACCGTGGTGTTTAAATTGCCAGCGGAAAAATTGTACGTCACCGTCTATGCCGAAGATGACGAAGCCTACGATATTTGGACCAAGGAAGTCGGCGTGCCAGCGGATCGGGTGATTCGCATTGGCGACAACAAAGGCGCACGCTATGCGTCGGATAATTTTTGGATGATGGGCGATACAGGTCCTTGCGGTCCTTGCACCGAAATTTTCTACGACCACGGCGCGCATATTTGGGGCGGTTTGCCAGGCTCGGCAGACGAAGACGGCGACCGTTATATCGAAATTTGGAACAACGTGTTTATGCAGTTCAACCGCGACGAAGCGGGCGTGATGCACCCGTTGCCGAAACCGTCGGTGGATACGGGCATGGGTTTGGAGCGGATTTCCGCCGTGTTGCAAGGCGTGCACGCCAACTACGAAATTGATTTGTTTCAAACACTTATCAAAGCTGCGGCGCGGGAAACTAACTGCGCCGACTTGGATTCGCCATCGTTGAAAGTATTGGCGGATCATATTCGCGCTTGTTCATTCCTGATTGCCGACGGCGTGATTCCTGGCAACGAAGGGCGCGGTTATGTGCTGCGCCGCATTATTCGTCGGGCGATTCGTCATGGCTACAAATTGGGCGCACGCGGCGCATTCTTCTATAAAATCGTCCCTGATTTAGTGGGTGAGATGGGCGCAGCCTATCCTGAACTTGCCGCCGCACAAGGGCGCGTGATGGATATGTTGAAGTTGGAAGAGGAGCGATTCTTTACCACGATTGAACATGGCATGGCGATTTTGGAAGCGGAGCTTGCCAGCATGGGCGAAGGTAAAACTTTCAACGGCGAAACGGCATTCAAATTACACGACACCTTTGGCTTCCCGCTGGATTTAACGGCTGACATTTGCCGCGAAAATGACGTAACGGTGGATGTTGCGGCATTCGATGCCGCCATGGCAAATCAAAAACAAATGGCGCGTGCGGCGGGCAAGTTCAAAATGACCGTGAATTTGGACTACGCGGGGCCGACCACGACCTTCCACGGTTATGACGTGTTGGCGCACCAAGGCAATATCTTGGCGTTGTACAAAGACGGCACGCCTGTCAATGAATTGAACGAGGGCGACTTGGGCGTGGTGGTGTTGGATGACACACCGTTCTACGCCGAATCGGGCGGGCAAGTGGGCGACTGCGGCGAATTGCGCAGCGTGCATGGCATTTTCAGCGTGGAAGATACGCAAAAAATTCAAGCCACGGTGTTTGGGCATCACGGTGTTGTCACCACGGGCAAGTTGACCGTGGGCAATGGCGTGCAAGCGCGGGTGGATGTGGCGGCGCGGCAACGCATTATGCGCAACCACTCGGCGACGCATTTGATGCACAAAGCCTTGCGCGAAGTGCTGGGCAACCATGTGCAACAAAAAGGGTCGCAAGTCGATGCTGACAAAACCCGCTTTGACTTTGTACACAATCAACCTGTGACCGACGCGGAAATTCGCCAAGTCGAAGCGATTGTGAACGCGGAAATTTTGGCGAACACGGCGTGTCAAGGGCGGGTGATGAGCATTGCCGATGCGCAACAAACGGGTGCGATGATGTTGTTTGGCGAAAAATACGGCGACGAAGTCCGCGTGTTGGACATCGGTTCGTCGCGGGAATTGTGTGGCGGCACCCACGTTGGGCGCACGGGCGACATCGGCGTGTTCAAAATTATGGCAGAAACGGGCATTGCCTCAGGTGTGCGGCGGATTGAAGCGGTCACGGGCGAAGGTGCGTTGGCGGTGTTGGCAGCGCAAGGCGTGCAATTGCAACAAATCGCCGATGCGGTGAAATCGCCGTTGAGCAATGTCGCCAACCGCGTGGAGCTGGTGCTGGACAATATGAAGGCACTGGAAAAAGAATTATCACGTTTGAAATCCAAACTGGCAGCGGCGCAAGGCGATAGTTTGTTGGCGCAAGCGACTGACATCAACGGCGTAAAAGTGTTGGCGGTGGAATTGGAAGGCACGGACGCGTTGGCATTGCGCGAAACACTGAACAAGCTGAAAGACAAATTGCCGCGCTTCGCCGTGGTGTTGGCGGCGGTCAATGACGGCAAGGTGAACTTAATCGCGGGCGTGTCGGCGGACTTGACCAAAACCGTGAAAGCGGGCGATTTAGTCAACAGCGTAGCGCTGCAAGTCGGCGGCAAAGGCGGTGGCAAACCCGATATGGCGATGGCGGGCGGCACGCAGCCTGAACATCTGGCGGGCGCATTAGCAGGTGTAACCGCGTGGGTGCAAGCGCGCTTGGCGTAATGTTTCAGGGCGCGTGGGCAGTGCGCCCAGCAATTCTCATTTTGACTAAACAGAGGGGTTTTGTGGGTACGAATTCATTCGTACATCGCCCGACAGGGCGAAAAACAAGGGGATAGTTCTAAAAATACTGACCTTACTCACCCAAAAGCGTACGAATGAATTCGTACCTACGGTCAAAATGAGAATTGCTGCTGTGCGCCCTGATTTTGCAGAAAGACCTGATAGGAAATTATCGTGGATAAGTCATTAAGCTGTGGTCGTTAGCTTTTAGTGAGTAGCAGCAAAATAAGCGCAGCGCATACACGATTATTTGCAATATATTCATGTGAGTATGCTTGTGTTTTTATTTGGACAACTAACGACTAATAGCTAGCGACTAACGACTCAATACCTGATTTAAACCGCCTATACGTTTCATCCTCCCCTTCCTCAACAGGACTTTAAGATGAGTTTTCTTAACTGGATTTATCGACATACCAAGTTGTTTTTAAGCGTGAGCTTGTTGCTGCTTATCGCCGCCGTGGTGCTGGTGGGTAAATTTGTCAAATACGAGCTGGATGAGGGGCGTGAGGTACCGCTCGAAAAAGCCTTGAGTATCTATAGCGCGACCTTGAAAAATGAAACGTCGGATAGTCGGGTGATGGGCGCGATTATGCTGTTGGGCTTGGAAAATCAAAGTGCCAAGCAGATGGTGTTGGGAAATTTGCCGAGTGATGCACCTCAGGTGATGTCGGTGTTGGACACCTTGCGTCAGCAGTATGAAACCAACAGCGCGTATCTGGTCAGTCAATCTGGCGTGATTATGGCGCACAGCCATCGGGTGGATTATCAAGAGGTCGGCAAAAGCATCGAGATGCGTCCCTATGTGCAACTCGCCCTCAACGGCAGGGTAAACGTTTATCCTGCGGTCGGTCGGCATAGTGCTGAACGGGGCGTGTATCTCGCCGCCCCCGTACTCGCCGAAGCCAATTTACATGCCTCGCCTATTGGCGTAGTTGCCGTCAAAGTGGGTGCAGGGAAAATGGATGCCTTGCTTAAAAATTGGAAAAGCGGTCCTGCCGTCATCCTGTCACCCCAAGGCGTGGTGTTTGCCAGTAACCGTCCCGATTGGTTGTTTCGGTTAACGGGTGAGGTCAGCACTGAGCGCATTGCCCGTATTCAAGAGGGACATCAATTCGGTCATCATTTTATTCAGGCGAATAGCCCCGCCTTACCTTTTGTCGCCAATAGCACCGAAACCCGCATCCATGAAATGCGCTATGTGATTCGCCATATTCCTTTGGCGTGGAATGACCCTCAAGGCGAATGGACGCTGGTATTGCTCGATCAACGCGAACCTTGGTGGCAATACTGGCAAGTGTGGAGTTTGGGCGGATTGGCAGGTTTATTGGTCGTATTAGCATTATTCTGGTTTTACAGCATCGCGCGTAATACGGTTTTGAAGCAGGAAAATATGCGTGCTTTAGAGGGCGCGCAATCCCGTTTGCGCGAACTTACCGACAATGCGCCCGTCGCGGTCTATCAAATCGTATTAGATCAAAATGGCTTACGCAAACATCAGTTTATCAGCCGTCGCGTCAAAGATATTTTGGGGGTTAACCTTGATGAGGTGATGGGGCAGCGCAAGCGATTGTTTGAACACGCCGTGGAAGCGGATTTGCAAAAATATGAAGCCGTGTTGGATATGTGTATGCACAAAGGGGAGGGCTGGAATGCCGAATTTCGTGTGCTGCTCAATGGCAAAACACGCTGGATTCAGAGTGTGGCGCACGCACTGCGGATGGCGGATGGCTCAATACACTACAACGGCTTTTTAGAAGATATTACCGAGCGTAAGCTGGTGACGGAAGAAATGCAGCGCGCACGACATCTCGCCGAAGAAGCTACGCAGATGAAATCGGACTTTTTAGCGAACATGTCGCATGAAATCCGCACGCCGATGAATGCGATTGTGGGACTGTCGCACTTAGCGTTGAAAACCGACTTAACGCCACGCCAATTAGATTATTTGCATAAAATTCAACAGTCTGGGCAGCATTTGCTCGGCATCATCAACGATATTTTGGATTTTTCCAAAATCGAAGCAGGGAAGCTGACGATAGAGCATATTCCCTTGGAATTAGAAAAGGTATTGAGTACGGTCGAAAGCTTAATGGCTGAAAAAATCAAGTCAAAAGAGTTGGCGTTGGTGTTTGATGTGGACAAAGATGTGCCGCTATATTTAATCGGCGATCCCTTGCGTTTAGGGCAAATTTTGATTAACTATGCCAATAATGCGGTGAAATTTACCCAACATGGCGAAATCAATATCTCGGTACATAAATTAGATAGTGACCGTGAAGGCGATGTGTTGCTGCGTTTTGCCGTGCGCGACACAGGGATAGGCATGACCCCAGAACAAATGACGCGGCTATTCCAAAGTTTCCAGCAAGCGGACACTTCCACCACCCGACAATATGGTGGCACAGGGTTGGGCTTGGCGATCAGTAAAAACTTGGCAGGGCTGATGGGCGGCGAAGTCGGGGTGGAAAGCGAATTGGGCAAAGGCACGACTTTCTGGTTTACCGCTCATTTTGGTCGGGGCATCGAAATGGCTGGCTATGCGCAATTGCCACCCGAATTGCAAGGACGACGCATGTTGGTGGTCGATGACAACGAAAATGCCCGCGCCGCACTGGCCGACACCTTGGCAGAAATGCGCTTGGAAGTCATCGTGGCAGGGTCGGGGCACGCCGCCGTTGCAGCGGTACAAAATGCCGAAGTGGCGGGCAACCCCTTTGAAATGGTATTTTTGGATTGGAAAATGCCCGATATGAATGGGGTGGAAACGGCGCGCGCCATTCGAGCCTTGGGCTTGCAACACACGCCCTATCTGGTCATGGTCACCGCCTACGGACGCGAAGAAGTGCTGAATGAAGCGGAACAAGCGGGCATACACGACACCTTGATTAAACCTGTACACGCGCTGTTGTTGTATGACACCGTGGTGCGGGCATTGGGTAATGACAACGCACATAAAGAAAACAGGGTGACGAAAAACACCCCAGAGGTCGATATGTCCAAAGTGCAAGGTGCACAGGTGTTATTGGTCGAGGATAATGAGTTAAATCAACAAGTAGCAGGCGAGCTGTTGGCATATGCGGGACTCAATGTCGTCGTAGCAGAAAATGGCGCAATTGCGATACAAAAGCTGCATGAACAGCATTTTGATGTGGTGCTGATGGATATGCAGATGCCTGTGATGGATGGCGTGGAGGCGACGCGTCACATTCGTGAACTGCCGCAATTTGACACGTTGCCGATTATCGCCATGACCGCCAACGTGATGCAGCCCGACAAAGATCGCTGTGCGGCGGCGGGGATGAATGATTATTTGTCCAAACCGATAGAACCCGATGAGTTATGGCAGATGTTGTTAAAGTGGATTCCTGCGCGTGAGAACGGCAATCCTTTATTTGCCGCTAAACTAGAGGTCGCATCACTGACCACCGCTGATTTACCGTATCACATCCTAGGATTGAATACCACGTTGGGCTTGCGCCGCGTGCTGGGGCGAACCGACCAATATGTGTCCATGTTGCGGAAATTTATCGCAACGGAATCAGACTTCACAACGACGATACAAGCTGCTTTAGCGCAAGGTGATTTGAATACCGCAGAACGCATCGCCCATACCTTAAAAGGCGTGGCAGGCAACATCGGAGCAACGCCCTTGCAACAGTCGGCGGCGGTGTTGGAAACCCGTTTGCGTGAAAAACAAGCGCGTCCTTTGTTAGATGAAGCTCTGCATGAAACGGCGGGCTTATTGCAAAATCTGCTTATCGCCTTGATCGCGGCATTACCCACTGAAACGATTGCCGCCGAGGCAGCGTCAGTCGATGCGGCACAATTGCAGGTAATTTGCCGCAAACTGCATGATTTAATGCAAGATAATGATCCCGAAGCCGCTGAGTTGTTCACGGAGCATCGTGCGATGTTGCAAGCAGCTTTCCCTGAAGTTGTGGGAGAAATAGAAACCGCGTTGCATGATTTTGAGTTTGATGCCGCGTGGGCAGCATTGCAAAAAGCCAGCATGCAAGCAGGCATTTCCTACCCAACAGCATAGGGAAGAGCATGGTAGGGGCGCGTGCAATCCGCCCCTACGACACATCGCGTAGGGTGGGTAAAGCTGCGCGTATCCACCATTTTCTTGTAAATTCAGGCGGATGCGCGCAGCTTATCCACCCTACTTATCGCCCTAACTTGTGTAGATACTTAGATGCGGCTTTTACCGTCCCCCGACAATGCCGTGTGCTGTCGGGTTACGCGATGATGCTGCTAACCCGACCTACGGAATCACACCTGCATTGAAATGGAATAACGATGCAGGAGGGTGCAATTCGCATCCTGCATCTTGAATTCCGTCGTTAATGGCAGAATTACCCCCTCAAAAAATAAAATCAAAAAACCTATTATTTTCATTGAATTGCCTACTTGAATCTGTCAGACTGCGCCCTTCGTATCAAAAGGGCATTGAGGTCGCTAAACCTGAATGCGGGACAACAGGCTGTTCAACCATTGAAGATTATGCTTACCCAAATATCCCCAAAATCCGCCAGTTGCCATTCGCAATTTAGTGGCGCACTCGCTCAAAAGTTCCCTAATGCACTGAAAAAATCCAGTTTTTTTCTCCCGCTCCTCCTCCTCACCGCCCCACCCGCTTTCGCCCAAACTTGGGCAGAATACAACCGAACGCTGTCCCTAGACTTAGGCACAGTCCAACAACGCTACGCGGAAAATGATCCCTTTGGTTTAACCACCAACGGCGTGCTACTCACCGAACGCGGCAATATCAACCAACTGCAACTCGCCGCCCGTTGGCAATCCGACTTGCACCCCGTGTTTTTGCAAGCCACCGCCAGCCGCAGCAATGGCGGCACGCATTACAACGGCTATTTGCAAGCGGGCAATATTCTCACCCCTTTCGCTGCCACCACAGGCAACATTATGACCGATGTCACCGTGCGGGCAGGCGTGCCGATTGCCCGCAGCGACACGGTGCAATGGATACCGTTTATCGAATTCCAACGCCACCAATGGGATCGCCGACTGGCGCAATACAACGAAAATTTCACCCACACCGCAGGTTTATTGGGCGTGCAATGGCAATGGCGACCAGCAGCGTGGTCGGTTGAACTAGCAGGCGCAGTCGGTCAAGTTCTCTCCGTCGATATGCAAGCCCCCAGCTTTGGCTTTAACCAAACCTTGGGCAACCGTGGATTGTGGCAACTCGGCGGCACCGTCGCCTACGACCTCACCCCCAAATGGCGCGCCCACACCAGCTTAACCACCCGACACTTCGGCTACGGACAATCCGCGCTACAAGGCGGCGTACTGCTCCCCACCAACCAAACCCAACAAACCACCCTCAGCATCGGCTTAGGCTGGCATTACTAATTTCCCCTTAACTAGCCCGCCATACTCAACCTCAAGGAGCGCATCGTGAATATCAATTGGATTCAAAAACTAAAAATAGCCATTGCCGCCTTGGCGTTGTTGGGGTTAGCGGCTTGTGGGGGTGCGGGTGGGGGCGGCGAGGGCATTCCACAATCCTACGCCCCATTACAAACAGCCGCCGCTTTTCAAGCAGGTGTTTTGGTGGTGGATAAGCAGAATGTCAGCACATGGAAAGTCATTGCCACATTAAATGATGCAGTGGATGCACCTGCAATTTTATTTGAAGTACCCAAAACACAGGATGTTCAGATTGGAAAAGTGTACATCGTTGATAAAATGGCGTACAAAATTGACTCTGTTGAAAGTGCATCCAGCACGAGCAATTATGTGCATGTATCACAACCTGACATTAAAGAAATATTTTCAACTTTCAAAATCACAGGAGATTTACCAATTACCAATATGGACATGGCTGCTGACCCCGCACAAACGGGTGTTTTGCAGGCAGGGGTTGCCCAAACTTCTATTAAGTGGAATCCTAAAGCATTAACTTCCAAAGACTATGCACCTGAAGCCTTAGCTGAATTAGGGAAATGCTTGAAAGTTGAAGTCGCAGAAGGAGCCTTTAAGGATGGGGGGAGAGATGTAAAACCCATTGGTTTCCATATCAAATTGGATAAATGCAGTCTTGCACTTGACGCGACTCAAAAACCGATTGGGATTAATGGGGATTTTGGGGTCTATCCTACGTTAAGTTTTAAGGATGGATTTGATCTCGCCGACAGCAACACACATGATCAAAATAGGAGCTTTAACACATACATTCAGCTAAACGGAGGGCTAAGTTTCGGGGCTAAAAAGGAAGTTTCAAAGCTACTCCGATTTTTATCTATCAAAACAGTTTTTGCGGTGCCAGTACCTGTTGGACCTATCGTTGTCCCTGTCTATGTGACGGTATGGATACCTTTAGATATGATTATTCAAGGGGATATTAATGGGACGGGGTCTATAACTTGGGATACTCTATACAAATACTCAACAGACAATAACAAAGTTATTTCTTTGAGTGATAAGCCAGCACTTATACCATCATTAACGGGAGAATTATCTGCATCGCTTGCTGTGCTGCTTAGACCAGGTGTCGGTATCGGTGTTTATGGAATTGTTCCATTTTCAATTCACCCTAAAGGGGGGCTTAAAGGAGAGCTAAAACAAAGCGTTATTCCGCTTTGTACATCAACCTCAATAAAATGGGTTTGGGGGCTGGATGGAATGGTGTTTCCTGACACCTCGTTGACGCTTGCTCGTGGTTTATGGGAAAAAACACATACAAAGGAAATAATTCCATTGTTGACAGGTGGGGAGTTGTATGCAAGTGATAATCTCTGGAACGGAGGTAATTGTGCCAATCCTATTGCGAATATTACTGAGCGCAACATGGGGCAACTTCCAGCTCCAATTGCATATAAACTGCTCAACGATGGTGAAATTAGAGATAACGGGATGATAGATTTGAACGGTTCAACTTCGCAATTTAACGACACATATAGATGGGAGGCTGTCGATAGCTTGGGCATCTCAACGGTGATTGGCAGGGAAAAATCTTTGTTTTTGTTCACAAAACCCGTTAATGCAACAAAAATCACCTTAACCGTTGAAAACGGCCCAAATTCAGCACGAAAAGTGAATAAGGCAACCGTTAATTTAGTTGCCAATAAATTACCAATCATTGATGGCCTGGCGGAAAAGCAGGGGAATAAATATATCCTCACGTCATTGGCGAGTGATATTGATGGATGGATAAGCAAAGTTGAATGGGAAGACGTATCTAATCCCACCAAGGTTATTGCTCGTAGAACGGCAGGAGGAATCAGCGCAGTGGATGCCTCGGTATTTGTGTTGGCAAGCGGCTCAACGCTTCCAACACTCCGCTTAAAAGTTTGGGATAACGATGGTGCTGTTACTGAGAAAGTCATTCAAGCAACAGACTCTACTCCTATGGTATCCAGCATTCTTCCAGATGTGGCAGTGGTCAATATTCCACAGATATTCACCGTCACAGGTACAAACTTACCGCCGACAACGACATTTGCGATGCCAGATGCGACTTGCCAAGCTCCTATACTTACGGCGAGCGGGTTTACGGTGAGTTGCACGCCGACTTTGGTAGGGAGTAAGGGCATCACCATCACAGATGCACCAGCGGGAAATCCCATTGCAGGGGGCACGATGATGGTGAATGTTTCGGCGGCGGCTGTGGCGGTCACTTCTTCCTGCGGTGCGCCTGTGACGAATGTACTTTTCGCCGAGGACTTTTTAGCTCCGTTGAGTCCGACTAAGTGGACGGTGGATAGTACGGGCGGGACGGTGACTTCGGGCGGCGGGCTGGTTGCGGTGAGTGGTTCTGGTTCTTCGCGCTTCCCATACGTTCAAAGTGTCAGCAATCCATTCCCTGCAACAGGTAATTTTTCGCTGTATTGCAAAGCCAAGTATTCTGCACTGGGTAACAATGGAACAGGGGCTTGTGTTGGGTCGCAACTGGTCGTTCCACCAGGAGGAGCCGCAGGGATATTTAACAGTGGTTTGACATTTAGCTGGTGGGGTGATACTGCATATAGCGAGGCATTTAGCGCGAATACAAATATGCAAGCGTTTGTGGGTGCAATCACACAAAATTTGTATATCAGTGCAACGCCGTCTCCAAGTGTTGTCCATGAATATGAAACCTGTGTGATTGGTTCTACTGCCACCACTTATCGAGATGGCGTACAAATTGGTACGGCGACATTGCCAGTTGGGTGGAGTCGCCCTGCTTATGTTTGGTTTGGCAATCCTGTGGTTGGATATTTAGGCGTGTGGTCTAGCTTTGAAACATACAAAATCGAGGTGCGGCAATTGGGGGCAGCAGTTGCGCCTATGTCAGGAAATTTCACTGTCAATGCCATCAACGAAGCGGGTACGCCGTTTACTGTGCCGACTGGTGCGACTGCTTGTACGTTTGCGGGATCAGGGACTTGGAAATGGGATGTGCCTAGTGCGGCTGTTGGCGTGACAGGCGGTGGAGCAACCTATCCTGCTGCATGGATGATGCTTGCAGCTCCCGTGTTTTCATTAGTTGCTAATACGCCAAGTGGTTATGCTTACATCGGCGCATCAGCACAAGTTCCTGTTACGGCAGGGTCAATTCTGAATTTTAAAATGAACGATGTGGCAGGTACGTTTTCAGACAATTCTGGTGCAGCCTCCGTCACATGGTCATGTCAATAACCCCCACCATCGCCTAAACAAAAGTTTGACGATCTAATGAAAAAACCCCGCTGGTCGGGGTTTTTTCACGCCTAAAATCTGCTCATCTTAAACGTCAGGCAATCCGCCGTTTTTCGCCCATTGATTCTAAAACTTGTATCTTGATATAAACTTCTGTATCATTTGGCACATGATAAATGCACTCAAACCGTTAAAATTTTTGGGCAGTAGCCACGATGATTTGTGTGCGATGCCTGCCTCCGTGCGCCATGCCGTTGGGGTGGAATTGATGGTGGTGCAGTTCGGCGGGTTGCCTTGTGATTTTAAGCCCATGCCCACCGTGGGCGACGGGGTGTATGAAATTCGGGTGCGCGATGCGGCGGGGGCGTTTCGGGTAATGTACGTTGCTAAATTTGCAGATGCGATTTATGTGTTGCACGCCTTCCAAAAAAAGACCCAAAAAACCAGTAAAACTGACCTTGATTTAGCCGCACGCCGTTATAAATTGATAGGAGCATAAAAAATGAGTAGCAATATCGACCCCCGTTTTGAAGATGTGCGCGTGATTGAAAGCAGCGGTAATGTGTTTGCGGATTTGGGTTTTGACCCCGCAGAGGCGCGGGTGATGGCGTTGCGGGTGGAATTGATGATGCGTTTGCGTGAGCGTTTGCTGCATGATGGTTTGACGCAACGCGAAGCAGCAAAACGCTTGGGCGTGACCCAACCGCGTATTTCGGCGTTGTTTAAAGGGGCTTGGCGGGATTTTAGTATAGATATGTTGCTGACCTTGGCTACGCGTGCTGGATTGCATCCACAATTGCAGCTAACGGCGTAAGGGGGATGCGCCCGCCATTTTCCCTTGTAGGGGTATCACCTTGCCGTCACTTGCAACAGCAGCAATGCTCGTTTTAACCGTGGGTACGAATTCATTCGTACAACTGCGCGTGAACTAGGACAAACTCTGTCGCATCCCCCCCATTTTTCGCCCTATCGGGCGATGTACGAATAAATTCGCACCCACAAAAATCCTCTATTTAATCAGAATTGCAACAGTATTCAACTTGATTTGTGGTGTCGTATATGGCACTATTTCGCCATGAGTACACACGATAAAACCCTTGCCAAAATGCGCAATAATCCGCGTGATTGGCGCATTGATGACCTTAAAACAGTGGCGCAGCGTGTTGGCATAGACTGGCGCAATGAGGGTGGCAGCCATTATGTTTTTTCATTTTTGGGCGTGGATGAAGATGTCTGTGTACCCGCTCATCGACCGATCAAGCCTATTTATGTGCGTCGGTTTGTCGCGTTAATTGATAAGATAAAGGAGTTGCAGCATGGGTGAAATTAAGGTGGCGCACGTTGAATCGCCGTATCCGTTCGAGGCATATTCCCACATTGTTGAACCGTTGACGGCAGAGGACGGCGGTGGGTTTTTAATTACGTTTCCTGATTTGCCAGGCTGTATGTCTGATGGGGAAAGCGAAGCCGAGGCAGTTGCTCATGCGCGGGATGCGTTTTCGGCATGGATGTCGGCGCGTGCCGATATGGGAAAACCTATTCCCAGCCCAACTTACCATGGCGAATCTGCCGAACCTGTACGCATGATGCAACGCCTACCCCGCAGTTTACACGCCCGCCTCGTCGCTCGCGCTAAAGGTGAGGGTACGTCGCTGAACACCTTGGTCACCATGTTATTGGCAGAGGGGATAGGCAGAATCGAACTGCGGGTTTGAATCCGCTTATTGCGCGAAGGGTGTTGCGAGAGGCTATCGCGCAATAAATTGCGCTCCTACGGTGTGATTGATGAAGTCAATTTGTAGTGCTTCGGCTATATCAGTTTGATAACAAACAGCATCATGCGCCGCACATTCATGCGGAACATCAAAGGGATAAGGCAGTTTATTTGTTGGAAACAGGTGAGCGGATTGCGGGGACAATGCCGCCTAACAAAGAGCGATTGATTCAGGCGTGGTCGTTGATTCATAAGGAAGATTTACTGATAGATTGGGAATTGGCATTGAATGGCGAAGCCCCTTTCCGTATTGACCCATTGCGTTAGGAGTGAAGATGAATCCCGAAGTTTCAAGCGTAAAACCGTTGGATAATTATGAGCTTTTGCTGACTTTCACTAACGATGAGCAGCGCGTTTTCGATAGCAAACCTTATTTGGACAAAGGCGTGTTTAAACGCTTGCGCGAATGCGCATTGTTTGCCCGCGCCCGTGTTGTGTCGGGTTCAGTTGAATGGAGCGAGGAAATAGATTTGAGCCATGACACGCTTTATTTGGAGAGTCGTCCCGCGCAGACTGCGGTACCTGAACTTGCGTAAGGTGGATATGCCAAAGGTTGAGTTCGCTCTCGCTTAATCTATAGGTATCCGCACCTTGTTTTAAGGTATTAAAAATTAAATTTTACTTTAAAAACATAATGATCCGTATATTAGGTGTAAACACTGCGCGCGTGATAGGTCTGGATAAATCCCGACCTACGACATCCCTCGCCCGTTTACGGGAGAGGGGCAGGGGGAGAGGGTGATGTGGTGTTTATTTCAACGCTTCGGTCAGATGTGGTGCGATGATTTTCAACAGTTGCGGATGAATTTCGTTATTGCCTGCGCAAATGTGTCCTGTTTCCAAGAAACGATCTTTACCCGCTAAATCGCTGATTAAACCGCCTGCTTCGGTTACCATCAAACAGCCCGCAGCGATGTCCCACGTTTTTAAGCCTGTTTCAAAGAAGCCGTCGTAGCGTCCTGCTGCCATCCATGCTAAATCCAATGCTGCTGAACCTGGGCGACGCAAGCCAGCGGATTTTTCCATCAATTCTTCAAAAATTGCCAAGTACGCGTCTTTATGGCGGAAATTGGTGTAAGGAAATCCTGTGCCAATGACGCTGTCTGCCATATGCAGGCGTTTGCTCACCCGAAGCCGTTTGTCATTTAAGTACGCGCCGCGACCGCGTGAGGCAGTGAACAATTCGTTTTTGGTCGGGTCGTAAATCACGGCTTGCGTCAAAATGCCTTTGTGTTGCAAGGCAATCGACACTGCGTATTGCGGGATGCCGTGCAGGAAGTTGGTGGTACCATCCAAGGGGTCAATAATCCACAGAAATTCGGATTCGCCGTGGCTGCCGCTCTCTTCTGCTAGAATCGCATGGTCGGGATAGGCTTCCCGCAAGGTTTGAATGATGGTTTGTTCAGCGGCACGATCAACCTCACTGACAAAATCCGCGTGGGCTTTTTTGTTGACGGTGAGTTGATCGACTTTGTCAGAAGCGCGGTGAATCAAATTACCTGCGCGACGTGCGGCTTTAACCGCTGTGGTAAGCATGGGATGCAAAATGGGCATGGAACGACCTTTTTAATGAGCTGAGAAATTCAGCGCGCATTTTAGTTGGAATTACGCTTTGTATAAACAAAATCTTACGGATAACGTGCGCGTTGTCCTCAGTCACACCACTCACCCTGGCAATATTGGTGCCGCCGCACGTGCGATGAAGACCATGGGACTGCGCCATTTGTACCTGATTAACCCCCGTCACTTCCCCGATCCACAAGCCAGTGCCATGGCGGCGGGAGCGGATGATGTGTTGGAAAACGCGGTCATTTGTGACAGTATCGACGCGGCTTTGGAAGGTGTGGTGTTCACCGTTGCCATGACCGCACGGCTGCGGGATATATCCATCGAAGTCAAAACCCCGCGTGTCGCCATGCCCGAAGTATTGCAACACGCCCAACAACACCCCGTGGCGTTATTGTTTGGCACCGAAATGTCAGGGCTGACCAATGTGGAAATGGGCAAGGCGCAGGTATTGGTCAATATCCCCACGCACCCTGATTTTTCGTCGTTAAATGTGGCGGCGGCGGTGCAGGTGATGTGCTACGAATTCGCCGTGGCTTCGGACAGTTTCATTCCCAGTGTGCCCGAAACCCATCCTGCCCGCTACGAGCAAATGGAGAGCTATTTTGCCCATTTGGAAAAAACTTTATTTGAAATTGGTTTCTTTACGACGCAAAAACCTGATCGCATGATGCAACGTTTACGCCGTTTATATGCCCGTGCGCGCTTGGAACAGGAAGAAATCAACATTTTACGTGGGATGTTGAGTGTCACGACGGAGTATAATGCGCGCTTGAAAATTCGCTATCAACAAGAACAGGCACTGCGTGTCGTCCAGTCAAGTTAAATGCCTATGTTCCAAAATATCAAAGAAGACATTGCCAGTGTATTTGACCGAGATCCTGCGGCGCGCAATACCATAGAGGTGCTGACTTGCTACCCAGGGTTGCACGCTCGCACCGTCCATCGACTGAGCAATAAGCTCTGGCACGCTAATTTTAAATGGATGGCGCGTTTTTTATCCCATCTGGCACGCGGATTAACAGGTATCGAAATTCACCCTGGTGCTACTATAGGGCGACGCTTGTTTATTGATCATGGTATGGGTGTGGTCATTGGTGAAACGGCAGAAATTGGCGATGATGTGACGATTTATCATGGGGTCACCTTGGGTGGCACCTCGTGGCGACATGGCAAGCGGCATCCCTCTTTGGGCGATGGCGTGGTCGTCGGGGCAGGAGCCAAAATTTTAGGGCCCATTTGCATCGGGGAAAATGCCAAAATCGGCTCGAATGCCGTGGTGGTCAAAGATGTACCTGCGGGGGCGACGGCAGTGGGGATACCTGCTCGCATCCTAGATGAGGAAAAGAAAAAAACGGCAGGATTTAATGCCTATGGTCTAGGCAATGACCAAAATGACCCGCTTAGCAAGGCGATCCATGGGCTACTGGGTCATAGTGTCATCGTTGATCAACGCATTGATTTTATTTTGCAACAACTGGATAAGATGGGGGTCAGTACCGCCGCTGAAGCACGCGCTACAGCGGATAAGTTTGACCCTAATCACCTAAACAATATAGTTGACTGAAAAATTCAGGTATTCTATACTGTGCTTGTAAATTGTTTTACCCCCTCAACACCAAGTAAGGAGAATCATAATGAGATTAACAACTAAAGGACGTTTTGCAGTTGCTGCAATGGTAGATTTGGCAACGCGAGGTGGCAAGGCTCCCGTGACTTTGGGCGCAATCAGCGAACGACAAGGCATTTCATTGTCTTATTTGGAGCAGTTGTTTGGCAAACTGCGCCGCAACGAAATCGTCGCCAGTGTGCGCGGGCCAGGCGGTGGCTATTGCTTAGCGCGTCCTAGCTCCAAAATTACCATTGCCGAAATTGTGACAGCGGTGGATGAGCCACTGGACGCGACAGGCTGCGACAACAAAGGCGATTGTCATAATGGTCGCCCTTGCTCGACGCATGATCTGTGGGTCGGGTTGAATGAGACGATTTATGCTTATTTAGCCGAAATCACTTTAAAGCAAATCGTGGATGGACAAGCCAGTGGCGATCAAGCAACGAGTCCAATCAAGGTGAGTAAAGCCACTTCCAAGGTTTCCGCATAAGGCGGGATGAAGATGAAGCTACCCATTTACATGGATTATTCCGCCACTACGCCTGTTGATCCTAGGGTAGCCGCCAAAATGATTCCTTATTTGACGGAGCATTTCGGCAATCCCGCCAGCCGTTCGCATTCGTTTGGCTGGACGGCGGATGAGGCAGTGGAAAAAGCGCGTCACCAAGTGGCGGACTTGGTGAATGCCGATCCAAAGGAAATTATCTGGACTTCAGGTGCGACCGAATCCAACAACCTCGCCATCAAGGGCGCAGCACATTTTTATCAAGGCCGTGGTAAGCATCTGATTACCATGCGCATTGAGCATAAAGCCGTGATTGACACCGTGCGTGAGTTGGAGCGCGAGGGCTTTGAGGCGACTTTTCTGGATCCTGAACCGAATGGTTTATTGGATTTGGCGAAGTTGGCAGCGGCAATCCGCCCCGACACGATTTTGGTGTCCATCATGCACGTCAACAATGAAATCGGCGTGATTCAAGACATTGCGGCGATTGGCGAATTGTGTCGTGCTAAGGGCATTTTGTTCCACGTCGATGCGGCACAATCCACAGGCAAAGTTGACATTGATTTGAGCAAGCTCAAAGTCGATTTGATGTCGTTCTCTGCCCACAAAACCTACGGCCCGAAAGGCATAGGCGCGTTATATGTACAACGCAAACCGCGTGTGCGTTTAGAAGCACAAATGCACGGCGGCGGGCATGAACGCGGGATGCGCTCTGGCACGCTGGCAACGCATCAAATTGTCGGCATGGGTGAGGCATTTGCGCTGGCAAAGCAAGAAATGCAAGCCGATAACGCCCGTCTGCGTGCGCTGCGCGACCGTTTGTTAGACGGCTTGATGAGCATGGAAGAAGTACACATCAATGGCGATATGGCACAGCGCGTGCCGCACAACCTCAATCTTAGTTTTAATTTTGTGGAAGGCGAATCGCTGATGATGGCGATTAAAGATGTCGCCGTCTCCAGTGGTTCGGCTTGTACCTCCGCAAGCCTAGAACCGTCCTACGTCTTGCGCGCACTAGGGCGCAGCGACGAACTGGCGCATAGCTCCATTCGCTTTAGCGTCGGACGCTTTACCACCGAGGAAGAAGTCGATTATGTGATTGAGTTATTGAAAAACAAAATCGGCAAACTACGCGAACTCTCGCCGCTCTGGGAAATGTATCAGGATGGCGTGGATTTAAACTCGGTGCAGTGGGCGGAGCATTGAAAAATAGTCGTTAGTTGGTAGTCGTTAGCGGTTAGTTAAAATCTAAAGACAGTCGCTAGTCGTTAGCTGGTAGTCGTTAGTTAAACCCAAAAACGGTTGGTAGTCGTTAGTTAAAACCAGTATCACTAGCAACTAGCGACTAACGACTAACGACTAGCAGCTAACGACCAGCGACTATAAGGAGCAAAAAATGGCTTACAGCGATAAATTATTGGATCACTATGAAAACCCCCGCAATGTGGGGTCGTTTGCTAAGGATGACGAAGGTCTAGGCACGGGCATGGTGGGTGCGCCTGCGTGCGGCGATGTGATGAAGTTGCAGATTAAAGTGGGTAAAGATGGCGTGATTGAAGATGCCAAATTTAAGACTTATGGCTGCGGTTCAGCGATTGCGTCTAGCTCGTTGGTGACCGAATGGGTCAAAGGCAAAACCGTGGAGCAGGCGTTGGAAATCAAAAACACCCACATCGCCGAAGAATTGGCGTTGCCCCCTGTGAAAATTCACTGCTCGATTTTGGCAGAAGATGCGATTAAAGCCGCTGTGGCGGATTACCGCGCCAAGCAAGGCGGCAATGTCGAAACGGCTGCTTGCAAGGGCGGAATTTAAGCAAATGCTGATATAATCCGCAGCGCGCCTGCTCCTTCCCCCTAGCAGAGGGGGAGAGCGTAGCGAGGGGGTTGTGGGATGGGGGTTGAGTAGTTCGTTGCAAGTGAACATTTCAACCCCCACCCTAACCCTCCCCCTGCTAGGGGGAGGGGACTGATGCGGTAAGCATGTCGGGTTAAAACCCGACCTACGCGTCTTTAATTATTTTTTTCGAACTCGGAGATCGAAATGGCGATTACACTCACTGCAACCGCTGCCAAGCACGTTCAAAATTTTATGATTAAACGCGGCAAAGGCGTGGGCTTGCGCTTGGGCGTGCGCACCACGGGCTGTTCGGGTATGGCGTACAAACTGGAATTTGCGGATGTCATCGAGGACGATGATTTGCAGTTCCAAAGCCAAGGCGTGACGGTGCTTATCGACCCGAAAAGCCTGCCTTATCTAGATGGCATGGAGCTGGATTTTCAACGCGAAGGCTTGAACGAAGGCTTTAAATTTAACAATCCCAATGTCAAAAATGAATGTGGCTGTGGGGAAAGTTTCCACGTTTAGCCACGATGTCCGCCCTGCATTTCGACACTCAACAAAGTCATTTCGCCCTGTTTGGGCTGCCCCCCGCGTTTCGCTTGGACTTACGCCAACTGGAACGCGACTATCGCACTTGGCAAACGCAAGTTCATCCTGACAAAGCCGCGCACTTGCCCGCAGCCGAGCAATTGCTTGCCATGCAGCAAGCCAGTTGGATTAACGAAGCCTATCAAACTCTGCGCAACCCCTTGCGCCGCGCCCGTTATTTGCTCATGTTGCACGGCATCGACACCCAAGAGGAAACCAATACCGCCATGCCGATGGACTTTCTCATGGCGCAAATGGAAAAACGCGAGGCCGTGGTAGAGGCAAAACGTCTCAAAGACGTTGACCAACTAGATGCGCTCAACGCCCAAGTCGAACAAGAAGTCGCTGATTTAGAAAAACAATTAGCGGTTTATTTAGACGACACGCAAGATTACCCCCCCGCAGCCGCAGCGGTACGCAAACTGCGATTTATGGAAAAACTCGGCGAAGACATCCTCGCCGCTTACGATGAAATAGAAAGTCGTTAGTCGTTAGTCGCTAGTTTCTAGTCGTTAGTTGATAGTTTGACGGGCTAATAACAAGCGACGAACGCGCACCAATAACGAACGACTAGCGACTAATAACGAACGACTAAACATGGCTCTACTACAAATCTCTGAACCTGGCATGAGTACCGCGCCCCACCAACATCGTTTGGCGGTGGGCATAGACTTAGGCACGACCAACTCGCTGGTTGCGACGGTGCGCAATGGCATCAGCGTGGTGTTGAATGACGAAAACGGGCGGGCGATGTTGCCGTCGGTGGTGCGCTATACCGCTGATGGGCAAATTATTGTGGGCGAAGCCGCGCAGACCATGCAAAGCCAAGACACTGCCAATACCATCAGTTCGGTCAAACGCTTTATGGGACGCGGCTTGCACGACATGGGCGAAATCACGCGTTTCCCTTATCGTTTTGTCGAAGCTCCCGCACTTGGTAAAACCGCAGGCATGTTGCAATTGCGCACGGTCGCTGGGGTAAAAAGTCCTGTTGAAATCTCCGCTGAAATTCTGAATGTCTTGCGTCGCCAAGCCGAAGCCGCTTTAGGCGGCGAACTGGTCGGCGCGGTGATTACCGTACCCGCGTATTTTGACGATGCGCAACGCCAAGCCACCAAAGATGCAGCGCGCTTGGTGGGCATCAATGTGTTGCGTTTGTTAAATGAACCGACCGCTGCGGCGATTGCTTACGGTTTAGACAACGCCTCGGAAGGCGTGTATGCCGTGTATGACTTGGGCGGCGGCACGTTTGATATTTCCATTTTGCGCTTGTCTCGCGGCGTGTTTGAAGTCTTGGCAACCAATGGCGATTCCGCGCTGGGCGGGGATGATTTTGACCATCGCATTTATTGCTGGTTATTGGAAAAAAGTAGCTTATCCGCGCTGCCGCCACAAGACACGCGCTTGTTGCTGACCCACGCCCGCGCTGCCAAAGAACAACTTACCGAACACGGTGAAACGCGCATCACCGCGATATTGTCCAGCGGCGTGCTGATCGACCACGTTTTGACCCAAGCCGAATTTTTTGTGCTTTCTAAAAACCTAGTGCAGAACACTTTGCAACCGCTGCGCCGCGCTTTGCGCGATGCGGGGTTAAAAGTTGGCGACATCAACGGCGTGGTGATGGTGGGGGGTGCGACGCGTATGCCGCAAATTCAACAGGCGGTGGGGGACTTTTTTGGACAAACGCCCTTGACCAATCTTGATCCCGATAAAGTGGTAGCACTGGGTGCGGCGATTCAAGCCAATGTGTTGGCGGGCAACCGCAGCGGCGACGATTGGTTGTTGCTGGATGTGATTCCGCTGAGTTTGGGGATTGAAACCATGGGCGGTTTGGTAGAAAAAATCATTCCACGCAATAGCACCTTGCCCACCGCCCGCGCCCAAGAATTCACCACCTACAAAGACGGACAAACCGCCATGAGTATCCAAGTGGTGCAAGGCGAGCGCGAACTGGTCAGCGATTGCCGCAGCTTGGCGCGCTTTGAATTGCGCGGCATTCCCGCCATGGTGGCGGGTGCGGCGCGCATTCGGGTGACGTTCCAAGTCGATGCCGATGGGCTGTTAAGTGTTGCCGCCCGCGAAATGCGCAGCGGCGTGGAAGCGGCGATTGAGGTTAAACCTGCTTACGGTTTGAGCGATGCCGACATCATGCGGATGTTGCAAGAATCAGGGCAACACGCAGCCGACGATATGCAGGCACGCGCCTTGCGTGAACAACAAATTGAAGGTCATCAATTGTTGGAAGCGGTGGAAAATGCTTTGGAACAAAATGGCAATTTGTTAAATGTTGCCGAACAGGCGCAAGTGCGCACCCAGATGCACGACTTACGCGCCGCGTTGCAACAAAGCAATCACCAAGTGCTCAAACACGCCACCGAAGCCCTCAACCAAGCCACCACCGAATTCGCCCAACGCCGCATGGATCAAAGTGTGAACAGTGTGCTGGCAGGACGAACGTTGGAGAGTATTGAGTAGGAAACTCCCCACGCCCACTTGTGGGAGGTGGTGGGAGAGGGCGCACACAAATTGCGCGATACTCCTTCCCCCTAGCAGGGGGAAGGCTGGGATGGGGGTTGAAACATGGCATCCGTGCGAAGATTTCAACCCCCACCCTAACCCTCCCCCTGCTAGGGGGAGGGGATTAAGTTGCGTCATATCTAGCGTGGTTTGGCGCAACCCCCATAGAGTCAATCGCATTACAAAGGCAAAAAATGAAACTCGATCAAGCATTTATCGCTCGTTTGCGGGCGCAACTGGACAACCACCCCATTTACGACGCGGTGCAAAGTTTGGATGATTTGCGCGTGTTTATGCAGCACCACATTTATTCGGTGTGGGATTTCATGTCTTTAGTCAAATACTTGCAGCACATCGTCGCACCTGCTCGTGTGCCATGGGTGCCAGCAAGCGATGTGACCATTCAGCGTTTTATCAATGAATTGGTGTTAGAAGAAGAAACGGACGAAGCGGGCGAATCGCGCCTAGGCGAATTTTCCAGCCACTTTCAGTTATACATCGAAGCCATGCGCGAAATCGGCGCGGATGTGACACCTGCATTGCACTTTGTGGAAATCGCAGGACGCGACGGTATCGCAGCGGCATTTGCATCAGGATTAGCCCCTGCGCCCGCCTTGACCTTTACTCAAACCACTTTTGGATTTATTGATTCGGGCAAACCTTACGCCGTCGCTGCCGCTTTGGCATTGGGGCGCGAACACGTCATTCCCGCTATGTTCCGCGCTTTGTTGGCGCGCATGGCAGTCGATGAACAAACTGCACCCACTTTTCACTATTACCTCAAACGCCACATTCACCTAGACGAAAACATGCACGCACCGCTGTCGTTGCGTTTATTGGAAGGCTTATGCGCCAACAATCCTGACCATTTGGACGAAGCCTGCCAAGTGGCCGAACAAGCCGTCGCCGCCCGCGTGGCATTTTGGGACGACGTGCTGAAAGTATTACCCAGCCAACAGGCACATTAAGGAGCAACCATGCCGCAACTGATCGTTTTACCGCACGCCGAGCTATGCCCCAACGGCGCGTTATTCCAAGTCGAAACAGGGTTGTCAATCTGCGACGCGCTGTTGCAACACGACATCGCCATCGAACACGCTTGCGAAAAATCCTGCGCCTGCACTACCTGCCACGTTATCGTGCGCCAAGGTTTCAACGCACTTGACCCCAGCGACGAACTCGAAGATGATTTACTAGACAAAGCCTGGGGCTTAGAACCCCACTCCCGCCTCTCCTGCCAAGCCTTAGTCGGCGCGGCAGATTTGGTGGTTGAAATTCCCAAATACACCATCAATATGGTGAAAGAGGGGCATTAGGGCAGGGAAGGGAGAAGGGGGGCGTGTGACGGTTTGTTTCACTTTTCACCTTTCACGTTTCACTTCCTCTACCCTCCCACACACAAGGAGTACACTATGAAATGGACTGATATTTACCCCATCGCGATGGCACTGACTGACACCCATCCCGATGTTGACCCGCGCTATGTGCGTTTTACCGACCTGCACCAATGGGTGATGGCATTAGACGGCTTTCAAGATGACCCCAACCACAGCAACGAAAAAATCCTCGAAGCGGTCCAAGCGGCTTGGATTGAAGAGGCAGAATAGCAACGCGGGAAGGGGGAAGGGGGAAGAGCATAGGCATCTACACAACTTATGGCGTATTTCTGAAAAATCACCTATTTTGATTGATAAACTCTAACATGATGATTTGTAATTAAAATTATAGCGAACCTACTCCTTCCCCCTAGCAGGGGGAAGGTTGGGATGGGGGTTGAATGCTTCGTCACAGGTGAAAGTTTCAACCCCCACCCTAACCCTCCCCCTGCTAGGGGGAGAGCGAAGCGAGGGGGCATGAATCTGGCAAGTAATAGAGAGTTGTGTAGATACTTATGGGGGAAGAGAGAAGGAAAATCCCCTATACTCTTCCCCCTTCTCTCTTCCCCCTTCACCAACAAAAGGACTCCCATGCAAAAACTCTGGCAGACACTTTCTAACCGCATTCTCTATCTCCTCGGCGCGCTGGTGGTGATGGGGTTGATGGGATTTGGCTTTTATTTACAATATGTTAAACATCAAGACCCTTGCCCCTTGTGCATGGTGCAACGGGTGATTTTTATCGCCATCATGGTGGGCTTTATCCTCGCCGCCTTGCATCACCCGAAAAAAATGGGGCAACGCATTTACGCGGGCATCATCGGATTTTTCTCGCTATCAGGCATCGCCGTGGCATCGCGCCATATCTGGATTCAGCATTTACCCAAAGACCAAGTCCCCGCCTGCGGCCCTGGCTTGGACTACATGCTAGAAACCATGCCCATGGCAAATGTGCTGAAAGAACTGATGCACGGCTCAGGCGAATGCGCCGCCAAAGGCTGGACTTTTCTGACCCTTGGTATCCCAGAATGGTCGTTGCTGTGCTATATCGCACTGGGCGTTTGGGCGGTGATGATTGCGGTGCGAAAAGGGTAATCGCCTTGACGCATCATGCTTGCGATGCCCCAAAATATCGCGTCTAATCCCGCCCGCGTCTTGTTTATAAACTAACGCATCCGTAGGTCGGGATTTAACCCGACACGCATGAAAGTCGGGTTAAATCCGACCTACGCCCTATCCACACGAATAGATAATAGGCAAAAATATGTACCTTGAACAAATTAACATCAAAAAATTCCGCGTGTTGGAAGATATTGAGGTGCGTTTTCAGTCGCCTAGTGATGCAACGGCAGATGAGAAAACGGGCAATGTCGTTAATGTGATTGCGGGGGTAAATGGGTGCGGGAAGACCAGTTTATTGGAGGCGATTTTTCAAGCAGTGACAAATCCAAGCGTTTTTTTCCAGGAGAAAAAAATGGGGGTTATTTTCATTTCTGAATATGGCGAGATTAACGAAAACAATTGGTCTAATTTTTGGAAAATAATTAACCAATTCAATCAGAAAAATCAGGGCAACTTCACGCCTAATGATGATCCACGATTGATATTCTTACCTTCCCAGCAGAGCTTTAGCTATTCATCCGTAACACAGCTTCAAATTGCATACCAGTTCGTGCAGAAAATTGATACAACTAAAATCCTTGGCAACGCAGAGTTCTACATTAAGGAATATATCCTCAATTTAGAGCGTGAAAGCACTATGGCGGATCCACAAGCGCGCACCAAAGCTGCCGTAGATACCTTTAATGCACATTTTTTAGATGCAAACCTATTAACCCAATTGGTTGATTTATCGAAAAAACAATTTAATCGCCCTGTGTTTCGCAATGTGGCGAACGAGGAAGTAACGATAGACCAATTGAGCGATGGGGAAAAACAACTCTATGCGCGAGTCATTGCGTTAATGATGCTTGAACCGCAGAACTCGATTATCTTGATTGATGAACCCGAAATCGCGCTGCATCCCGCATGGCAACAAAAAATCATGCAAATCTATAGCAAAATCGGGCGCAACAACCAATTTATTATCGCCACCCATTCGCCGCAGATTATTGCCAATACGCCGTATCAAAACCTGATTGTGCTGTATAAAGATGGCAATAGAATTAAACAATTGGATTATAGGCAGCCGCCCTCTAGTGTCGATGTGAATTCAATTTTGTCTGAAATTATGGGGGCAGATGCACTACCGCGTGAAGTCGCACAGCTTCGAGAGCAATATCGGCAATTTGTTGAAAAACGACAAGAAAATTCAGAAGCCGCATTCGCGACAAAAGCGCAGTTATTAAAACGCGAAGGTTCAAATTCCCAATTTATGCAGGAAATGGCATTCTTTATTGACTTGCGGGATGAGGTTTGAGATGCGTTTTGTGCAGAAGGACAATAGCCCCGACTTTTTTGAAACGTGCAAAAAGCAACTGCCTTTAAATCCCAAATGGCGCGATTTTGATGTTAATCAGGCAATGGGGGACTGTAAAAAAGCATTGCATCAGCATTTGATTGTCGAACAGGCTGCGTTGTGCATTTATTGCGAGCGCAAAATAAGCAAAACGGATTCCCATATTGAACATGTTTATCCTAAAAATGAGAAAACTGGCTCACCAGAGCGCACCTTTGACTATGCCAATTTAGTGGCATCTTGTAACGGTGATCTTTGTGGAAGTGAAGCCATTTACCGACCAGAGGATGTGCATTCATGTGGGCATAAAAAAGGCGATGGCTTTGAGGCGCAGCATTTTTTGAACCCAGTGCAGCGTAGCGATATGGGGACTTTTTTCACTTATCGCAAACAAACAGGGGCAATGCTGGCGGCGAATGACAATACAGCAGCCCGTTATACGATTGACCTATTGAATTTGGACTGCACTCGGCTACGCAATGAACGCATAAGTGCGGCGAGGGCGTTGTTTAGCCAGATGAATAAATCGAATAACACGGCATTTCAGCAGTTAAAGAAGTCTGAAAAAATTCGTCGCTTATTGAACCACAACCCCGCTTTTGTGTCATTTTTGACTTTCTATTTTTCAATTGCCTAAACGGCATCTGCCGCGCCCCATTTTTAGCGTGAACTGTGAACACCAAGTCCCTTGTGCATCAGCAATTCTCATTTTGACTAAACAGTGGGGTTTTGTGGGTACGAATTCATTCGTACATCGCCCGAAAGGGCGAAAACCCAGCCTTATTCACAAGCAACTATACGAATTTGTCGTACCCACGGTTAAAATGAGAATTGCTGCATCTGATGGCAGCTGCCAATAGATAAATGGCGGATTGCCTTGCGGCGAATCCGCCTTGCGCGAGTTTGCGCTTCAATCTAAATTATTCAGCGAGACCTGCTTTCGGGTCTGCCCCGAAGCGATTGCTGTTCGGATGTCCATCTAAGAAGAGAAAAACAAGCCCTGCGATAGGGACAATGAGCCACCACCCACTACGATCGGTATCGTGCATTCTGCGAACACCTACCGCGATGCTCGGAATCAGAATGGCGAGCTGATAAATCATTACGATGAAGCTCAAATCGACACCGAGTATCGATTGTAGAATTGCCACGGAAAACCCCAACCCAAAGGCGATGATGATATTGAAAAGAAAAAACATCCAATACTCTTGTCTCCCTGCTCGCCCATTAAATTCAGCATATTTTTGTAGAACACCCAGATACCAGTTCATGTTTTCAACTCCCTTTACCCCGAATAGTTTCGTTAGTCAGCAATTGGGGCGTTACCGCCGCCTAACGTAGAACAAACCCTTTGAAACAAGCCAGCAAGCGTATCTACTAACAGCAATCTTTCAGAAATGGCGGATTATGTGAGTTTATCATCAATAAGCTGAGTTAAACGCAGTGAAGCTAAATTGCGTGTTTTTGATGTGGTTATTGGGCTTCGCATCTAGTCTTGGCAGCGTACCTTAGTTATATTTCAAAAAAACGCATGGTGTTCCGTCCTGCATTTTTGGCTTGGTACATGGCGATATCCGCTTGTTTAAGCAGTGTTTCTAGCGCGTGCTGCTTGCCATGGTATAGGGCAATACCGATGCTGGGGGTGCTGATATAGTCGCCTGTTGCAAACTGAAAGGGTTGATTCAAGGCCGAGAGTATCTTCTTCCCCACCGTTTCAGCGAGCAGCCTTGCGTCCGTGGACGCGTCGCCTAAATTTTCCAGCATTACCACAAATTCATCACCGCCAAAACGGGCGACGGTATCACCCTCGCGTACACACGCGCTCAAGCGTTTTGCCACTTGTTGGAGTAGCAAGTCCCCCGTATCGTGACCTAGCGTGTCATTGATGGTTTTGAAGTTGTCCAAGTCGATGAACAACAGCGCGCCTGCCAGCCCTTGTTGTGCGCTATCTGCCAAGGCTCGCTTGAGCTTATCCAGCAGCAATCGCCGATTAGGCAATTGGGTGAGATGGTCATAATGGGCATGTCTCCAAATCAATTCTCCTGCTTGTTTCTTTTCGGTGATGTCGGAAAAAATGGCAACGTGCAGTCGGGTCGAGCCATCAGGATTGTAAATCACGTTGATAGAGAGCCATTCCGCAAACATTTCTCCATTTTTGCGTAAGTTCCACACTTCGCCATTCCAATGCCCCTCGCGGTTCAGGGTGTGCCATAAGTGTTGATAGAATGCCTTGCCCTGCTTTCCTGAACTCAGCAGTTTGGGGTTGCGCCCGACCACCTCATTGAGACTGTATCCCGTAATCACCGTAAAGGCTGGGTTGACCGTGATGATGCGATTTTCCGCATCGGTGATAATCATAGATTCACTACTGGACTCAAAGATCGTGGCGGCCAGCTGTAAGTCATTGACATACTGGCGGATATTCTTGTGCGACAACCGCAAATCAAGATGTGCCATCACATTGTCCGCCAGCACTTTGACCGCATCCAGTTGCGCAGCAGTCAGCACACGCGGCACACGGTCGATGACACACAGCGTGCCTAAGTGAAATCCTTGTGTTGTCACCAATGGCACACCTGCATAAAACCGAATATCGGGTGCGGCGGTCACTAAGGGATTGTCAAAAAAACGTTCGTCCTGTTGCGCATCGGGGACGATCATCATGCTGTCCTGTAGGATGGTATGGGCGCAGAACGCAATACCCCGCGAGGTTTCTTTCGCATCCAGCCCCGCGATGGCTTTAAACCATTGGCGATGCTCATCCACCAGACTGATGGCGGCAATGGGGGTTTGGCAAATGTATGCCGCTAATTGCACCATGCCTTCAAAAGCGGTTTCTGATTCGGTATCCAGAATGTCATATTTGCGAAGTGCAGCGAGGCGTTCTTGTTCGTTGGCGGGTAGGGGGGCGATTTTAATTTGGAACTCCTAATGTGCAGGATGATTTTAGCAGGTAAGGATCGCTGCAAATGCGCATGGTATGCTTGATGAAGATCAAGGTGTTGATGATTGGCATGGTTGATTTTATTGGTGGACAGCATCACGGGTGTTTATGCTATCGTCATCTTTTTGCGCTGATTGCAGAGCGTTCTTTCGTGTACCGACAAATGATTTCAATCACCACTCATCAAACAGACGCGGTCAGTTTTGACCAGCCCATCGCCATGTTGCATGCCTGTCATGGCAAAATTTTGCAACAATGCGATACCTTGGAAAAATTAGCGGCACATTTAGCCGTTCATGGCTGCGATGTGCCAGCACAACAAGCAGCACAGCGGGTGCTGCGCTACTTCGATACCGCAGGACAATTTCACCATCTCGATGAAGAAAATGATCTTTTCCCCGCCCTTAGACAGGCAGCAGCGGGAGAAGAGCCATCGTTGGACGCGCTGCTAGATAATTTGTTAGCACAACATGTGGTGATGCTCGCTGCATGGGAGGCGGTACGCCAAGTGTTGTTGCAACTGGTCACTGGCGAAAATGCGCTACTGATAACAGACAGATTTACACGCTGTTATCGCGACCATATCACGCTAGAAGAGCAGGTATTATTACCGTTGGCGACACGCTGGCTAACACCCGCGCAACAACAAGCAATGGGGCAGCATATGGCGGCACGACGGGGGGTGCGCTACGTACCCGTATCAAGTACCAATCCAGCTTAATGATGTTCTGCGGGTTTTCGTTTCACTAACACGATACGGTCAATTAAAGAATCACCATTCTCTGATTTACGATAATAGATTTTGGTGTCGTATTGCTTAATGGTTCCATACATTCTCTCTTCGTTCATTTTTTTCAAAAATCCCCCAAAGGAATCAAAAACCATCGGAATAATAGCTATTAAACCGCGATCATACGTTTTCTGGGGGCTAGGGAGTGTTTCAACCGTTCCTCCTTCGTCCGCAGAGGTAACGAGCCAACGATCAACGCGAGCAGGGATATTGTTAAGGGGCATATGACCAGAGATTTCGATGACCACCTCGTCTTTACCTGAATCTAGCTCCTTGGCGAGTCTGGTATCAAATAATTTAGAGTCCATAAAAGTAAGACTGGTTTTTTTGAGCTTAGGCGCAGCGGGAACGACGGGAACGGCGGATTTAATGGGAGCCGCACTCGCTCCTATGGGCGTTGCATTGGTGATTTCTTCTATAGCAGCGGCAGGTAGCGCAAAGCTGCCTAGGCATAGACAGAGTAGTAAGCTGGAGATGTTTTTCATGGCAGTGTCCTCTTTTTAAAATACGACAAATGGTCGCGTAGCGCGTTCAGTGTGCGCGTGGATAGGTTTTTAAGTCAAGACAAATCCGCGATAGACGTTGCGCATGTTGTCACTAATCTAAATAAACCTAGAAAAAGTAGTCTCACGCGAAAGAGGTTGTGAACGCGGAGAAAAATCAATACGTCATACGGCGCAATAACGATTGCACCCGACCGCACTAAGCCTTTAGACTGCTCGCTATTCATAGTGATGGGATACACAATCATGTCCTTAGATACCCCCAAAAAATATGACGAGAACAGCTATAGTTTCAGTGACTTACTTGATGTTGCGGCGTTTGCACGCCTATTAGACAAATTTTATCGGGCGACGGGCATTCCGAATGGGGTGGTGGATGCAGACGGCGAATTGTTGTGCATGTCCTCTGGCAGCAACGCCTGTGCTGTTTTCCACCGAACCCATCTTGTTGCCGCCAAGCGTTGCCGCGAGAGCAATCTGGAGCTGATGCGTAATCTGCATGGCGGTTGTGTTACGGGGGGGCTGTGCCAGAACGGATTGATGGATTACGCCACGCCCGTCGTCATAGAAGGTCGCCAATTGGCAACGTTGTTCCTAGGGCAAATACTGCACACCCCGCCAGACTTGAGCTTCTTCCGCGCTCAGGCTGCGCAACTTGGGTTTGATGAAACATCCTATCTCGCCTCCATTGCCGCAATCCCCGTGGTCGATAAGCAGCGTGTGGACGATCTCATGGGCATGATGGTCGAGATGGCGCAGATGTTGGCTGCCAGCGGGTTGGCGAGGTTGCGCCAGGTCGCACTAGAACGCGATGTCAGTATCCATGCCGAGCGCAGCGTCCAGCTCAAGGATATTCTGGACTTCGCCCCATTCGCCATGGTCTGGTCAGAGGACGAGGAACGCATCGAGTATGTGAATCGCCAGTTTATCCAGCTATTCGGCTATACCCTTGATGACCTGCCCAATCTGGAAACGTGGTATCGACGCGCCTACCCTGATGATGATTATCGTGAAACCGTTGTCGGCAATTGGCGAAAAGCCGTCTCGGCTGCGCAATTAAACAATATGCCGCCGCCTGAGTTAGAAGCCAACATCACCTGTAAAGATGGTTCTATACGCGCCGTCATTGTGCACGTCGCATGGGTTGGGCATCGTCGAATGGTCGGTTTTAATGACATTGCCGAGCGCAAGGGCATAGAACAGCGACTTGCCACGCGTGAGCGAGAATTTCGTACCCTCGTGGAAAATCTTCCCGACAACATCTCTCGCTACACGCCCGATGCACGTCATGTTTATGTCAGTCCTTCGTTGGAGCATCTTTTCGCCGAACCGAAAGAGAACTTCTTGGGCAAGACACCGACTGAGTGTCCTCTTAATGCCGCTGGCGTAGAGATCGAACGCCGTATCCTTGCGGTGGCGGCTTCGGGGATTCGTGACGAGATGGAATATCGCTTGCCTAACACGGGTGACATCGCGCCGCGCTATCACCTGTTGCGTTTCGTTGCCGAGCGCGATGAGTCGAATCAGATCACGGGGGTACTGGCTATTGGTACTGACATTACCGAGCGCAAGCAGATGGAGGATAGGCTACGCGCAAGCGAGGTGCGAACCCGCGATCATGCGACATTGTTGCAAGCGGTACTCGAAAGTTCACCAGAAGTCATTGTCTTCGCGCTGGATCGTGATTACCAGTATTTAGCCTTCAATGACAAACACCGCGCAACGATGTCTGCAATTTGGGGGAAAGAGATTGCCATCGGCGTGAATATGCTTGACGTGATCGGCGCGCATCCTGATCGAGAAAAAGCCCGACAAGGATTTGATCGGGCTTTGATGGGTGAGGCTTTTATCACGGAAGATGCTTATGGCGACGAAGCGATTTTACGTCTCTACTGGCAAAACTTTTTTGCGCCGATTCGGGGAGGAGATGGCGCGATTATCGGGCTAACCTGTTTTGTCTTGAATATCACCGAGCGCAAACGGGTGGAGCGGATGCTTGCCGAAAGTGAGCACAAGTTCCGCACGCTTGCGGAGCATCTGCCTGATGTTGTGGTGCGCTATGACCTTGATGCGCGCTTCGTTTATGTCAATCCTAGGTTTGAATCGGTGGTTGGGTTTCAATCAGATGAGGTGCGAGGTAAAACGCCAACACAGGTGGCAGGGCTGCCAGATGCCGCGTATTTTGAGCAGATGGTTCGCCAAGTGATTAAAACAGGCGCAGAACTCAGTCTTGAAAGCGAGATTGCGACATCAAACGGCGGTGCATTTTACGGTTTGATTCGGGGAACCCTAGAACTCGATGATGCAGGGCAGGTAGAGTTCATTCAAGTGGTGATACGCGACATCACTGAACGAAGGCGAGCCGAGCAACGAAGGCAAGCGCGTGGTGCGATGCTAGAAATGATCGCACGAGATGCTGAACTGACCGTTATTCTCAATGCCTTGGTGACGTATATGGAGTCCGAAGATAAGACTTCGTTGTGCAGCATCATGTTGGCAGATGCGGAGGTTAAGCATCTGTTCTCAAGTGCGGGGACTACGCTACCTGCTTTCTATCTTGACGCGATCAATGGAATTGAGGTTGCGGTCGGTGTCGGATCGTGCTGTACAGCGGCGGCTCTCGGAGCGGGTATTATCGCCATGGGTGGTGCTAGACCAGTACCAACCGTTGCGGTCGGTTTGGGTAAACACGCTGGTGTCGATTGCGGGATCATTGCGCGAATAATCCACGATGCTTTGCAGCTCCTTCACATTGGGCAAACGCCAATCCTGCTTGCCTGCCAGATTCAGCGTGCTGCAATAATGCAACGCATCAGACCAGTCACGAGGCTTGCCATCGTCAGCTTGTTGCCAGACCAGTCCTGTCGCGGCATCGTTCACGGTGCCGTTGTTGTTTTTTTGAAAATGGTTGTGCGTCAAATAGGCTGCGCCCCGCACACAACGATGGAACAAGGTGAATGGCCCTGAGGTCGGCGCATTTTTGATATGACCGTCAAAGAAGTTAAAGAAGAATGCGGCTTCCACCCCGCGCCCCATGTGATTGCCCGTGTAAATCGTGCTTGTCCAAGTTTGCCCCATCATTTCGGGATGGTGAGAAGCTTCGCGCCCCATGTCTTCAGCCGCGCTAGGATACGCCATCTCAAAATAACGGCTATCCAGATAGAAACGCCCTGTGCCTTGCGAGCCACTGAAATCGGCAATGGAAAACAATTCTTTCAACGAAGGTAAACGCCAGTCATTTTTGCCACCCAATGCCAGCGATTCGCAATCGCGTTTTGCTTCGTAATATCCCACACGCTTGGCGTTGTGTGCCTTTTGCCAATCCAGACCCGTGTTGAGATCACTTACTGTGCCGTCTCTGTTGTCGTGATAGGCAGGCTGCGTGCCTTTGAATTGCGCATCTTGCCCGAAAAATTTCTCGCCACGCTGCGGACAAGTGATGACCGCCCCCTTGTCATCGAAACAATAAATCTGCGCCGTATCAACTACACGGCTGGGAGCTGAAATTGCGTTTGCAATGGGGGCGGAAGTGGGCAAAGGCTGAGACACTGCACCACGCTGCTGTCCATTGGGGCGACCCTGTGCAGACTGAATCACGTCCCCCTGCGGCGGCATTCTCCCCGCTGGCACACAAGCAAAAGCATTCGGCATCGTGCGACACGTTCCGCTAACTTCACCGCGAGGGGCATCAAAACGACAACTTTCACCTTGCTGCTTACCTTGGCAAGCCTGTGTCGCCTGAGCATGCGGCATCGGTCTAAAACCAGATTCACCGAATGCGGCGGCATTCAAAGTAAATAAACAGCATAAAATCAAAGAGAGTCCGAGCGCACGCATCAAATTTCCTTCGCTTATTGAGTGGAATTATTCGTTACCGATTTGAAAAATTACCGCAGGGTTGGGTCTTGTTCGCGAGGCAGACTCATTTTTGCAATGCGTTACGCGGTGCGTAAAGCGCGCACTTGCCCAACCTCCACCCCCACTTTGAGCGCGATGGTGGCATCATCTAAAATATCTAATAATGAGCGTGCAATGTTGAGTTTTTCAGCTAGACGACCTTGTTCGATGCCTCGCTCAATCCCCTCCTGCATCCCCGCTTCTCGCCCGATACGTTCCGCTTTAGTCAGCGCACCCAATTGATCTTGGATATAAAACAAGCGTTTTTCTTGACTTTCCAGTTCTTCGGGGGTCATGCCGACTTTGTTGGCGATTTGAAAGGCGTGTTCAATCGGGCGTTCGGTGGTTAGATTTTTAGGGATGGCTTGTAAGCTGCCTGCGTTTTTCAAAAAGAACAGCCACTTCTCCAAAATTGTCGCCAATTCATCGACTGGCTTGTTAAATTTAGGCAATTCCACAAACACCATTTCTAAATCATCGCTATACACTTCGCCCGATGCGGCGCGGAATTTGAAGCTATTGACCAAGTCAGGCAACTCTTCAAACATCACAAAATCGGTGATGCTAATGGCAATGACATCGGTCAATAATTGATAGGCTTCGCCTGTCGCCAATTGGCGCGAATAGGTTTTGCAGGCGTTGTACAGCACCCGTTTTTCAAAGCCTTCAACGTTCAACACCTGCATTTCGATGATGTATTCCCGCCCGCGCTGATCGGTGGCGCGCACGTCGAGATAGGTGTTTTTCATGCCATAAATTTCAGGCGCGAGATACGGGTCGAGAATACTGACCTCCGCGATGCAATACGGCGCGCTTAAACCCAAAATCGCATTCAGCAAACTGATTAAAATATCGCCACTCTCGGCAGAGCCGAAGATGCGTTTAAAGGCAAAATCGGTTTTAGGGTTTAGAAATTGCATGATAAAACTCCTTATATTTCAAAAAGATGCTGTGTACAGGCGCGTTGCCCATACCCTTGGGCGGATGTAACCCACCCCACCGTAGCCCGTATGCAATACGGGATTTGATGTCATCGCGGACGCTTCCAAATCCTCACATCGGTATCCGTCGTGCAATACGTCATAAAAATCCATCGCCTTGTTGTTGCGTAAACAGGCAAATTGCTGGGCGAAAATGGTGGATTGCTTATACAACCCCACCTGACGCATTACACCAACAGTTCCAGCCCATGTTTTTCAACGATATGGAGCAGTTTTAACGCCATGCCACTGGGATTCTTCTGTCCTGTTTCCCATTTTTGCACAGTAGAAGGGCTGGTGTTGAGATAGCGGGCAAACACCGATTGGCTGACACGCGCGTGTTCCCGTATTCGTTTGATTTCCGCCGCATTCAGCGCGGTGGTGGTCGCCAAACACAGCGCGTCATACTCCCGCATCGTGGTTTTGCTGATTGCGCCTACGCGTTGCAAATCTTGCGCCGCATCGTGAATCGCCGCAAAAGCATCGCTCGTGTTAGTGTTCATCGCAAATCTCCCAAAGTGCTTGTTGTTGCAACAGGGCAGTAATTTGACTTTCGCCCGCCGCAGCATAATATTTCGCTAATTTCTTAAACCCAACCAACTCGTCAGGCGTAATATTCTCGCGGTCTTTCTTAGCAAACAGGTATGCGTAAATCCAATGTTGCCCCGCTTTAGCGAGAATAATGGAACGGTGCATGTTGTCGTTCAGCCGCTTTTTATACACCCCCCGCCCAAATCATCCGCCTGCCCCTGTATGACCTGACGGATTGCCGCACACAATTCAGCGTCTGAAATACCCGCCTTGCGTGACATTTTGGCAAACCAGCGGGTTTTAAAAGTACGATTCATGATCTATCAACATGAGAAAATCTTTGCAGATTATTGCACTTGGTGCAATAAAAAACAAGTTTATAAGGTGGGTTCGAGGATGTGCACTTTGCGTAAATAGTGAACAAAAAGGCGGATTGCCTTTGGCGAATCCACCTTACGAGTTAAGCACTCGGCTCGTCCTGCCAATTTTCAATAAATAAATCTGGCACACGATTGAATTCCGTCACATTTCGCGTCACCAAACACAATCCAGATGTGCGTGCAATTGCTGCAATTTGCAAATCATAAGGACCGATAGGTCGTCCTTCGCGTGCCAATAACGCCCGAATATCACCACAATGTTCACCCGCACGATTATCAAACGGTAAGCTCGGTACAAAGGCAACCAACTCCCGAATACGAGCTTGATTTTCCGCAATGCGCTGGCTTTTGCACGCCCCAAACCACAACTCAGACCAAACAGGCGCGCACAAATACAACGCATCCAAGCCGACGCGCTGCACTCGCGCTTTCACCGCTGCATCATTTTTTAATAGCGCGATCCAAACATTGGTATCCAGCAGATAGCCTTTCATTCCAAAGACTCCCGCACACTGTCATTTACCAAATCGGCATCGCCAATTTCATCTGGAAAATCATCGCCCAAGCAACCCGCGAAGCGCGCCAGAAAGGCTTCGGTGGTTGTGAGCGGCAGTGGTTTGGGTATGACACGATAACGCTGCTCAAGATAGGCGATGAAATCTAGGGTTTCACGTTGTAAATCAATGGGCAATGCCTGTGCATGGGCATAGATGGTGTCAGATAGATTCATATTGCCTCCTTGCTTTAATGAAATTTGGCTTGGCGGCTTGCCTTTGGCGAATCCACCTTACGAGTTGAGATTTATAGTTTTGTAGGTTGGGCTGAACGACGTGAAGCCCAACAAATTCACATAGCAAACGTTGGGCTTCGTACCTCAACCCAACCTACGGGCTAACCTTTATTCGTTATGCGTAGCCACGCTAAATATGCCGATTAGGTTTGTTTGCATCAATAATTTCCTTTAGGTGCTCAATGGACAAAGGGGGATTCGATGTATGAAGCATAGAGTGACAATTGGGACATACGGGCCGCAAGTCTTTAACTGGGTCAACTTGGTATGAGCCGCCAGTTTGTGACACTGGCACCAAATGATGGACATGAATAAATCCAGAACCAATGTCACCATAAGCTTCCTGAAAATCCAGCTTGCAAACAGCACACAAACTCCCCCAGTGCTTTACGCACAAGCTGCGTGCTTTTGGGTTCCTCTCGTAGGAGTTTACGGTAATTGTCTTTTTGACACCCTCGGTAAAGAAAATGCTTTCATCGGATAGAAGTTCTTCAGCGTATGGCAGCTCTCCAGTTAACTTGCACTCCCTGAGTGCATCCTCAATTTCTGGCTTAAGTTGCCAAACAAAATATTTTCCTTCGTCCCAGCCTTTGAAAAATAAATCCCAGTATTTGTATTTTCTTTGACTTCTTTCTGTGAATTGAATGTCGTAGTGTCGCGCGATTCTCTTCGCGTATCTACCGACCTCTGAGTTTAACGGTGCCTGCGGCGATTTGCCTTTGTAGCCCAGCAAAAGTCCAACTTGACTTGCGAACGCCTTGTGAGCATCGAATGAATAAAGCGTTTGAAAAATCGACAAATCAGTATCATTTGTCAATTCCGAATTCATTAGAATTTCACAGCATTGAATTTTGCTTAACTCGGTAGCCATGTTTTTCTACGCATAACCTAAAATATTCAGAATTTTTTTGTATAAGAAAGTGGAGTGCTCTGTATAAGATGCCCTGCCATGCCATAACCCTATGATTTAAAGTCAAATCGAAATTGAAACACGCCACCCTCTTATGCAAACTCACCACCCCACGCACCTATGCTGCTGCAAATGGTGCGTGGGCGCACGCTGGCGGAGCCATTATAGTCGGCGAACTAAAGAAACATACTCAATCTGGATTAAAAAGTTTGTGCTTTTCGTCATCATTCATAAGTCAGATTCGCCGCAGCCAATCCACCCTTCACCCTTCCCTCTTTCCCATTCTCAGCCACTAGCCCTTCGCTTCCAACTCTTCCCATCGTTCCATCAATCCCAATAACACCCCGTCAATTTCTTCACTACGCGCTTGCAACTGTTTGGCGCGTTTTACGTCATTGCGGAATAACGTGCCGTCTGCTAAATGCGCGGCGATGTCGATTTGTTCTTGCTCTAAGTCGGCAATTTGTTTGGGGAGGGCTTCTAATTCGCGTGCGTCTTTGTAGCTTAACTTATTGTTAGACTTGGATTTTTCAACTACTTTCTCCACGACTTTGGGCGGGGTGGGGGCGGCAACGGCTTTGGCGGCTTGGAATTTCTGCACGCGTACCCAGTCTTCGTAACCACCGACGTATTCCATCAATTTGCCGTCGCCTTCAAAGGCGATGACTTGGGTGACGACGTTGTCCAAAAAGGCGCGGTCATGGCTGACTAAGAACAACGTGCCGTCGTAGTTGGCTAATAATTCTTCCAGCAATTCCAGCGTTTCAATGTCCAAATCGTTGGTGGGTTCGTCCAAGACCAATACGTTGGCGGGACGGGTGAACAACCGCGCTAACAATAGGCGGTTGCGTTCGCCGCCTGAACAGCTTTTAACGGGAGAACGGGCGCGTTCGGGCGGGAATAAAAAGTCGCCCAAGTAGCTGATAACGTGTTTTTTCACGCCACCAATTTCAATAAAATCAGCCCCTTGGCTAATCGTATCCGCCAAAGTCATGTTTTCATCCAATTGCTCACGCAGTTGGTCAAAATACGCCACGGCGATTTTTGTGCCTAATTTGACCGTGCCGCTATCGGGTTCGAGGTCGCCCAAAATCATTTTCAGCAGCGTACTTTTGCCCGCGCCATTGGGGCCCAACAAGCCAATTTTGTCGCCGCGTTGAATGCGGCACGAGAATTTATCCACCAAGGTGCGTTCGCCGTAGCTTTTGCACACATCGACCAATTCCGCGACCAACTTGCCTGAACGCTCGCCTGTTTCTACGTTCATTTCAACCTTGCCTTGTTTTTCACGGCGGGCAGAACGTTCGCGGCGCAGTTGTTCCAAGCGCAACACGCGACCTTCGTTGCGGGTACGGCGCGCTTTCACGCCTTGGCGTATCCACACTTCTTCTTGCGCCAACACCTTGTCGAACTTGGCATTGACCACGGCTTCGTCGCTTAACATCCGTTCTTTGATGGCTTGATAGGCGGTGAAATTGCCAGGGAAACTCGCCAATTTGCCGCGATCCAGCTCCACAATCCGTGTGGTCACATTGTCCAAGAAGCGTCGGTCATGCGTCACAAACAACACCGAACCGTTAAAATTATTCAGCAGCCCTTCCAGCCATTCAATCGAGGCAAAATCCAGATGGTTGGTGGGTTCGTCCAAAATCAGCACATCGGGTTCGGCGACCAAGGCTTGCGCCAATGCCACGCGTTTACGCTGCCCACCCGACAAATCGCCCACGCGACTGTCTTCTTTTAAATCCAAGCGTGCAATCGCAGTTTCAATCCGCGCTTGCACCGACCAGCCATCTTGCGCTTCCAATTGGGTTTGCAACACCTGCATTTCCGCCAGCAGCGTATCAAAATCCGCATCGGGTTCAGCCAGTTGGTGCGACACATGATGATAGTCGTGCAACAATTTTTGCAACGCGCCCAAGCCTTTTGCCACCGCATCAAACACCGTATCTTCAGGGTCTAACACGGGTTCTTGACTGACATAACAAATCCGCGCCGTGGGCGCACGCCACACCAGCCCATCATCCAAATTCGCCACGCCCGCCAACACCCGCATCATGCTGGACTTGCCGCCGCCATTGCGCCCGATTAAGCCGACGCGTTCGCCTTCGTCCAACTGAAAATCCGCATGATCCAACAAGGCAACGTGCCCAAACGCAAGGCTAGCCTTGTCTAAGTTAATGAAAGGCATAATTATTTTTCAACAGGTAAAGAAGATTGATACAACAAAGAAAATCCGATTGCCCAACAGGCTAAGGTCCAATAGCCAAAGGCATCGGTGAAGCCGTCTAGCAAGCGTCGCACATCATGATTGGCGATTAAAGGGTGGGTAATTTGAAAAATAACGAACATCGCGGCGAGGATATTGCCTGCCAAAACTAAGCGATGACCATATAGGTAACCTTTGCCCGATGGTTTGCCTTCAGGCGGCAGCGAACCGCGAAAATGCCTCACCAAAAACACCGTCGCAAACAAAAACACCGCACCCACGAGTAGACCTGGAATATCGCCTTCACGAGTCGTCATCCCCAGCAGTTCCAAGACGATACGTCCCACCGCCGCGACCCACCCCATCCCTAGGGTAATGGGAATAAAAAACCATGCCATAAACACATTGATACGCGCCATTACCCAAAACCTCCACGTTTAAAGCCGTTAAAACGACATTTATAAAGGGGCGCATCATACCAGCAACTCGCCTCGTTACCGCTACCCGCGTGGAGAATGCGTCATCTCAAGCTAAAAACCCACGAGTTTGACCGTATCAGCACATTTTTCTACGCCACTCCCCGCTCATTGGGCTAAAATGCGCGCCGCGTCCTCGTAGTTAAATGGATATAACCGCCCCCTCCTAAGGGGCAATTACAGGTTCGATTCCTGTCGAGGACACCAGATTATCATCCAGTTGCATCCAATAACAAGCAATTAAGTATATAAAATCAGTTATTTATTTAATATGTCGTCCATTTGCGTGCATTAAAATGTATTGCAATTGACATACTTGCGGGGGCATAATTGGGGGCATAGAATAATGCCTTGTAAATTTATGCCCCCAGCTGGTAGATGTCATGAAACTATCCGATATTGTTATTAGAAGAGCAAAGCCTGAAGCAAAGCCTTACAAAATGGCTGACGGTGACGGTATGTATCTTGAAGTAATGCCTAGTGGTTCAAAATACTGGCGACTAAAGTACCGCTATCTTGGCAAAGAAAACCGCTTGGCTCTAGGGGTTTATCCTGAAGTAAGCCTTAAGGATGCGCGTGAACGGCGCGAAGTGGCGCGCAAGCTCATCGCAAATGGTATTGATCCCAGTGAAGCAAAAAAGAGTCAAAAACGCCAAGACAAAATCGCTGCGTCAAATACTTTTGAAAGTGTGGCACGTGAGTGGGTGGAGAATCGTTCCAACGATTGGACTCCCAAGCACAAAGCATTAACTTTACGCACGTTAGAGCAGGATGCTTTCCCATCCCTAGGTCATCGCCCGATTGCCGAAATATCCTCATCAGAATTATTGGCCACTGTGAGAGTCATCGAAAAAAGGGGAGCGTTGGAAATTGCTAGTCGAGTGTTGCAACGATGCAGTGCTGTATTTCGTTTTGGCATTGCAACAGATCGTTGCAAAAATAATCCCGCTTTTCAAATGAGCGAAGCATTGAAATCCCCCAAGCGCAGCCATTACACAACGATTGAAACAACGGGATTTCCTCAATTGCTGCGGGATATTGACAGCTATCAAGGGAGTCCGATAACGGTCTATGCACTTCAACTGATGGCACTCACATTCACCAGAACAGGGGAGCTTATCAATGCAGAATGGTCGGAAATAGACCTTGAACGTGCCCAATGGTTGATTCCCGCTAGTCGGATGAAGATGCGCAGACCCCACCTTGTTCCTTTATCAACTCAAGCAGTTTCTGTTTTCCGAGAAGCTGAAAAATTGTCAGGCCATCGGAAGCATGTATTTCCAAACCGAAATGATCCATCTCTGCCAGCCAGCAATGCACTTATTCTCAGGGCTTTGGGACGCATGGGCTACACGGGAAAAATGACTGGACATGGATTTAGATCTGCTGCATCAACGATGCTAAATGAAAATAAAAGCAAGTGGGGTATTCATCGTGACACGATTGAATTGCAACTGGCTCACGTCGAAAAAAATGCCAGCCGAGCTGCATATAACTTTGCGGAATACTTGGATGAACGACGCACCATGATGCAGCAATGGGCTAATCATCTAGACCAATTAAAGGCGGAGAAATAAGTAGTACGGCACGGTATTCAACGCGGACCTTAAATACTATCCCATACCTGAATTTCCTCACTTGACTCCTTACTTCTATGTTTGGAACGTTATCCCAGATTGATTTGTTTCCATCAATTATAGATGCGGTCAGATTATGTTTGAACTTATTGGCTAAACTCAGTGCTCACCCAAAAGTAATCGTGTATTTTTTACCGAGGTTTTGTAGAATTTCAAGGACAGTTTCTTTCATGGTTTGGCGGTCTTTGTAAGCAGTCATTGGCAGCCATTGGTATTT
>FZPZ01000188.1_pt1 | contig 57144 bp, 50 predicted proteins | sample 1534811 | NCBI WGS metagenome assembly FZPZ01 (sample SAMEA104161953, study PRJEB21768) | metagenome | biome: subterrestrial habitat; feature: phreatic zone; material: underground water | place: France | collected 2016-06-01 | depth 60 m | reverse complement strand
ACTTCGTCCAGAATAATACCGAGTGAAGTTTGAATGGCGGATCCCGCTTCAGCTTGATTCATGGCACGTTCGATTTGTCCTTGCAAAATTGTCAACGGGGTATTCAACTCGTGCGCCGCATCCGCCGAGAAACGCGAGGCTTGGTGAAAACTGGTTTCCAAGCGTTCCAGCATGGCATTAAACCCCTCGACCAATGCTTCAAATTCACGCGCTTCGCGAATCGGTGGGACGCGCTGATGCAGCCCTTGCGCGGTCACATTACGCACCGATTCGACCAGACGATTCACGGGTCGCAACGCCCGCCCTGAAATAAACCACGCCCCAAATCCAATTAAAATCAACGCCATCGGCATCGCCCATAAAAAGCTGTTGCGAATCACCGCCATGTCTTTTTGAATGGTTGCCACATTGACCGCAATCGCCACCCGCCCACGCGGAGAGCTTGCCAGCCCAATGTGCCAAGTCGCGCCGTGATCGGCTAAGGTCAGCAATGAGGCAACGGATCGGGTATCGTGCGGTGGTGGGGCGTGTTCACCAAATGGTGGGCGTTCACCAAATGGAGGATGTTCGCCATTTTGCGGGGGTGCGTCGAACGGCGGCGCATCAGGTGGCGGCGGATGAAAAAATTCCTGCTCCGATGCCTGCGGAAAAGATTGCCAATGGAACTGCGTGCTATCCAATTGATTCGACCAATGCGCGGAACGGTAAATCTCATTCCCCGCACCATCTTGAATCAGCAACAATAAATGCTGCGAATCATGCACGCCCAGCGCACTCGGCAATATCTGGCTTTCAAAATGCTGCCAAAAATCAGGCGGTTGTCTGCGCCGTGATTCTCGTTCGGCGTAAGACACGACATCCAACTTGATTTGATTCACTTTAATGTCATACACCACCCACCAAGCAAACAAACCAAACCCCGCCAGCGCGATGCCCGACAGCACGGCGGATAGGACGGCAACGCGTAATCGAAAAGAGTGAAACATAGTGCTGCCCTTTTAGAGTGAAGGGGGGAAGGGGGAAGAGGGAAGGGAGAAGGGTAAAACCACCTTTTCTAACAAAGGATGCGAGGACATTACCCTTCCATCTTCTCCCTTCCCCCTTTACACATCCGCGTGTGGTTTATGGAAGCGATACCCCACGCCGCGCACACTTTCAATCGGCGACGATTCTTGGTCGTTCATATTCAGCGCGACGATTTTTTTGCGGATGCGCTGAATACACACATCCACGACGTTGGTGCTGGGGTCGAAATCATAGCCCCAAACGTGTTCCAAAATTTGCGTGCGGGTGAATACGCGCCCTGGGGAGCGCATCAAATATTCAATCAAATTAAATTCGCGGCGGGTCAAGTCGATGGTATGCCCTGCCCATGCCACTTCACGGCTGATGCGATCTAGGCGCAAATTCCCCACCACCAACACATTTTGCCGTTCGCCCGAAATGCGCCGCAACATGGCGTGAATGCGGGCAATCAATTCTTCCATAAAAAAAGGTTTGGCGAGGTAATCATCCGCCCCCAAATTCAGCCCATCCACGCGGTCATCCAATTCGTTGCGAGCGGTCAATAAAATCACGGGCGTGGCATTCCCTTCGCGACGCAAGCCTTTCAAAATGGACAAGCCATCGCGCCCTGGCAACATAATGTCCAGCACGATCACATCGTAATCGCCACTGCTGGCGGCATCAAAGCCCGCGTTGCCCTCGTCGCAATGCGTGACGACAAAGCCTTGCTCCTTAAAGCCTGTACACACAAAGTCGGCAATCCGCCGTTCGTCTTCAACTAGCAAAATTTTCATTGTTTTTCCTTTTTTCGCTCTGCTAAGAACCCACGAGTACAACCATCGCCTTTGAAGAACAGGTGTAACGCAGCCCACTCCCGTAGGTGCGAATTTATTCGCACGCTTTTTGGGCAATGATTGATGAGGCTAAAACCGTGCGAATTTGTCGCACCTACGTCACGGGGTTTTCAAGTTGAATGGGTATAGATGCGAAGGATACGCTAAGGCAAGCCGTCGTCTCATTACAAAAGCGTAATCATTTGGTAGGGAAAGTGGTCATTTAAACAGGTTTTAATGCACCTCATACCAATGACCACTTTATACATCAGGAGGGCAATACCATGAAAAAACTTGTCATCAGCCTTTTATTGACGGGACTGACCACCGCTGCATTCGCCGCCGCCCCTGCCACGCCAGCCTCGCCGCCCGCACAGGGTTGCCCCCCGCCGCCACAGGCCTTTGAAGCCTGCAAAGGCAAAAAAGCGGGGGACGCGGTGCAACACGTCACCCCTTCGGGACAAAAAATTGCCGCCACTTGCACGGCATCGCCACAAGGATTGTTCGCCCTTCCCTCCTGCGAAAAGAATCCACCGCCGCACCATACCCCACCGCCCAGCGCGTTTGCGGATTGCAAGGGCAAAAAAGAAGGGGCTGTCATACAACATAAAATTCCATCAGGCGAAAAAGTCGCGGCAACGTGTACCGCATCACCACAAGGATTGTTTGCGCGTCCCGCCCATCCTCCTCGTTAATTCAAGTCGTTGCCGCCAAGTTTTCGCCAATTTTTAGTGTAGCGCACCCTCTCCCAACCAACGACTAGCGACTAACGACCCACTTACCAAGGAAACACCATGAACGGACAAGCCGTTGAATTTCCCAAGCAAGCCCTACTCGCTCGCCTCGCGTTAAGTGACAGTGGTTTTGTGTTTGATCCTGTGACGGGCAACAGCTTTACCGTCAACACCAGCGGGCTGTCTATCTTGCGCTTATTGCAAAAAACCGAAGACTGGCGCGACATTATCAACACGCTGCAAGCCGACTTTGAGGTGAGCTATCCCGTTGCCGAGCGCGATGTCCTCGAATTTGCCACGGCATTACGGAGCGCGTTTAAATGAGCCGCGTCATCACCGTTGCCATCACGGGCATGAACGCCTTGCCCGAAAGCCCAGGACCTGGCTTGGCGGTGGCGCGTTGTTTGCGCGAACAATATGGCGACCGTGTGCGCATCATCGGACTGGGCTATGACGCGCTCGATCCTGGGCTGTATTTGTCCGAATTTTGCGATGTGTCGCATCTGATTGCCTACCCGCTGCACGGCTCGGATGTGTTGCTGGAACGCTTGAGTTTGATTCACCAAGCCGATCCGATTGATGTGCTTATCCCTTGTTTAGATGCCGAATTGCCACTGATGGTGTTGCTCGCACCGCATTTGGCGGCGATGGGTATTCGCACTTTTCTACCGACCGCCGAACAACTGACGCGCCGCGCCAAAGACCAACTGCCTGAGTTGTGCGAACTTGCCGATGTGCATTGCCCCGAATTGCGCGCTTTAACCCATCCCAATTTTTTCCACACCTGCCATAACGAAGATTGGCACTACCCGATGGTGGTGAAAGGCGTGTTTTACGATGCCAAAGTCGTTTACAACGCGGAAGAAGCCACGACTGCTTTTTATAAAGTCGCGGCGGAATGGGGCTTGCCCGTGTTGGCGCAACGCTTTGTCGCGGGCGAGGAATACAACCTCACCGCAGTAGGCGATGGCGCGGGCAAATTATTGGGCGAAGTGATGATGAAAAAACGCGCCCTGACTTCCAAAGGTAAAGCATGGGCGGGCATTTCCACCTTGGATGAAAACCTCTCCGCTGCGGCGGGACGCTTGGTGGCGGCATTGAATTGGCGCGGCCCGTTGGAAGTGGAAGTCATGCGCGATGCTCAAGGCGAATATCACCTCATCGAAATCAACCCGCGTTTCCCCGCCTGGATTTATCTCTCACAAGGCGTGGGACGTAATTTGCCCGCGCTGTTGATGGAGCTTGCGTTAGGGCATCCCGCCCCCGAATTCCCGCCAGCTATCGCAGGTACTTTTTTTGTGCGCTACGCGCTGGAAACCATCGTACCACTGAGTACATTTGAAAACTTAATGATGGCAGGCACGTTGGATTTTGAGAAACAGGAAGGGTGAAGAGAGAAGGGTGAAGGGTAAAACCGCTTATCTAACAAGGGATACGAGTGTTTCTCTTCCCCCTTATGAGCATCTACACAACGCTTTGCACCGTGCCAGACTCCCTCCCCTTCAAGGGGAGGGCTGGGGTGGGGATGGGGTAGAGACGAAGGCTTAGGCAGTAAATTCCGCCGCCAACATCTGTACCTGGAATTTGTCTGTCTGGAAAAGAGCTTGGTTATTGAGGTCGATGGCGCGCAACACTTGGGAAACCCGCGAGATCAAGCACGAGACAGGCGTTTACAAAAAACAGGATTTCGGGTGTTGCAGTTCTGGCAACCCAAGTTTTGCAAGCAACGGATGCGGTGGTCGAGGCTATCTAGATAGCGTTACAAAACACGGCGGTTATACCCCATCCCCACCCCTGCCCTCCCCTTGAAGGGGAGGGAGATTGCCACGATGACCCGCTATGATTCACCTCGCGCTAATCTTGTTCTTCAAGGTTTGCGCAATTTCAGAAATTCGCCATAAATTGTATAGACATAAAGGACAACAACATGAAACAAACGTGGGTAAAACCCTTTCTGACCGCGCATCGTATGGGCGGCATGAATAAATTCGGGGCGGTACGCGCTCAAAATCATCAATCGGACATCGACGGCGTGGAGATTGCGCCCTTGCTGGAAAAATACGGTTCGCCGTTGTTTATCGTGTCGGAAAAAACCTTGCGCGACAATGTGCGCCGTTTGCGTCGTGCGTTTGCCACACGCTGGCCGAAAGTGCGCCACGGCTGGTCATATAAGACCAATTACCTCGCGGCGATTTGCAATGTGCTGCATCAAGAAGGCTCGTGGGCGGAGGTGGTGTCGGAATTTGAATACCGCAAAGCGCGTGCCAATGGCGTGCCAGGTTCGCGGATTATTTTTAATGGTCCGTGGAAACCCGATGATATTTTGGAACTCGCCGCGCAAGAAGGTGCGACCATTCATCTTGACCATCTGGATGAGTTGTACGCCTTGGAACAAGTGGCGTGCAAATTGGGCAAACAAGTTCCCGTGGGCATCCGCCTGAATTTTGATACGGGTTATACCGATTCGTGGAGTCGCTTTGGCTTCAATCTGGAATCAGGCGCGGCAAAAGACGCGGTGCAACGCATCGCCGCCAGTCCGTGGTTAAGCTTGACGGGCTTGCACAGCCATATCGGCACATTTGTGTTGGATGTGCGCGCTTATGCCACGCAAATTCGCATCATGGCGGATTTTATGGAGCAGGTGGAGCGCGACACGGGCTGCGTGATTGCGTATCTGGACATCGGCGGCGGGTTTGCGTCGCGCAATGCCTTGCAAGGGATGTATTTGCCGCCCGACCAAATAGTACCCAGTTTTGAGCAATACGCCGAAGCCATTTGCGGCACGCTGATGGAAGTCACTCAAAATCGCGTTGCATCGGGTAAACCCTTGCCCACGCTGATTTTGGAAACTGGGCGCGCCGTGGTGGATGATGCAGAAATTTTAGTCACCACCGTGGTGGGCGGCAAACGCTTGCCCGACGGGCGACGCGGCGCGATTTTGGATGCAGGTCTCAATCTGTTATTCACCGCATTTTGGTACAACCATGAAGTCAAACCACTGCGCCCTTTGAATGGCATCGCCGAAGAAACCGTGTTGTATGGCCCCTTGTGTATGAACATCGACGTGGTGCGCGCTTCGATTATGTTGCCACCGTTGAATGTCGGCGAATCGTTGGTGATTCGCCCCGTGGGCGCGTACAACAACACCCAATGGATGCAATTTATCCAACGCCGCCCTGCGGTGGTGATGGTGACGCAAAGCGGCGAAGTCGAAGTCATTCGCGCCGCTGAACAATTGGAAGATGTCAGCGGCTTAGAGCAAGTGCCACGGACATTGCAAATGCCCTTCCCACAAGGACTGCCCGCGTGATAGCCCGACTCGCAGCCCACAGCGCGCCGCTTTTTCGGGCTTACGCGGCGGTATTTTTTTGCCATTCCGAGCGTTTAGGCGCGTGGTTCGCGCTCATCACTTGGTTTTCGCCGCGAGCTGCCTTGGCGGGTGTGGTGGGATTATTGGCATCAGCGGCGTGGGCGCGATTGTTGGCGTTGTCGGGCGAAGCGCATCTGGTCAATGGCTTGTTGTGCGGCTTGTTAATCGGCGCGTTTCATGGTTTGGAGGTCACTTTGTTCGGCTGGGTCGTGGTGATTGCCTTGTTTTCCACGCTGATTTCGCACTGGTTGGCGGGCGTGTTGTGGCGGGCGGGCAGATTGCCGTTGTTGAGTTTGCCGTTTGTGTTGGCGTGTTGGTTGGTCAGTTTGGCGATGCAGGTCAACAACGCGGTTGCCCTCTCACCCACGCCGTTTACAGGCGATGCCGCCACGGTGTTTGGCAACTGGGGCGACGGATTTTTCACCGCCATGGGTTGGTTGTTGCTCGTGCCGTACCCTTGGGCGGGTGCGTTGTTGTTCGCGGGCTTGTTGTTCACCTCGCGCTATTTGGCGATTTTAGCCGTCACGGGTTATATGGCAGGACAAGCGGCTTTGTTGCTGTTAGGTCATACCGAATCGAACTTAGTCGGCTTTAATTTCATGCTCACCGCCATGGCATTAGGCGGCTTGTTTGCCGTGCCCAGCCGCGCCAGTTTTGCCATGGCATTGGCGGGTGCAGCGATGACGGGCTGGTTGGTGGTGGTGCTGGGCATCATGGTGTCGCCTTTGCATTTGCCCTTATTGACCTTGCCGTTTTTATTGGCGGTATATTTGTGGTTGGGTGCTTTGGGTGCGCGCCCCGTGACCAGTTTGCCGCAACTGACGCTAGACCACCCGCAACCGCCCGAACTGGCTTACGAACAAAAACGATTAGCACAAGTGCGCGGCAGCATTGCAGGCAGTATGCCGATGTTGCTGCCGTTTTATGGCGAATGGCGGGTGTCGCAAGCGTTTGACGGGGCTTATACCCATCGCAGTCCGTGGCAACACGCGCTGGATTTTGAGGTGATCGAACAGCAAGGCGACCGCCTCGTGAATCATCAACAGCAAGGGTTGAAACAAAGCGATTATTTTTGCTTCGGCGCACCGCTATGTTCGCCCGTGGCGGGGCAAGTGGTGCAATGTCGTGATGATTTGCCCGATATGCAGCCTAGCGAAGTCGATACCACACACAACTGGGGCAATTATGTGTTGCTGCGCACGGTGTTGGGCGACCACGTTTTGTTAGCCCATTTGAAACAAACCAGCGTGCGGGTGCGCCAAGGCGAATGGGTGACGGCGGGACAATCGCTTGCCGCGTGTGGCAGTTCGGGGCGTGCGCCTGAGCCGCATTTACATTTACACGTTCAGCACACCCCCACTTTAGGCAGCCCCACGCATCCCTTCCATCTGATTAACGTGTTGCTGCATGGCGACCATCGCCAACGCGAATTTAAGTTGTGTTATCTCCCCAAACAAGACGACATCTTAAGCCCCGCCCCGCGTGATGAAAGTTTAGCGGCTGCGCTGCATTTCGTGGCGGGACAGGTGTTGTCGTATCGGCTGCGCCATGCGGATACGGAATGCGTGCAAACCTTGCGCACCGAATTAACCTTATTGGGACAATCGCGCTTAATGACCGAGCAAGGCGCGTCGGTCGGCTATGAAGAAACCCAGATGGTGTTGGGCTGTTATGACCGCACAGGCAAGCGCGATGCTTTGTTGGATATGTGGGTGCTGGCGTTGGGACTCACACCGCTGACCACCGCCGCAGATGGTTGGCAAGATGCCCCCGCTGCGCGTTTATTGCCGTTGAACGGGGTGCAACGTGCGCTGGTTGCATTACTACATCCACTGGGCGGCAGTTGCGTCAGCCACTACAGCCGCACTTGGGACGAAGCCGCTTACGCATGGCGGCAAGTCGGGCAACACACCTTACGCTTAGGTTGGGGCATCGCCTGGCGCGCCGAAACCACCGCGTGGATTACCCCTAACCAAGGCGTAGCCCGTCTCAGTTTATGTTTTGGCAAACGCCGCTGGGATGCGGAAAAAGTCGTTAGTTGATAGTCGTTAGTCGTTAGTTGGCAGTGTGAATAAGCATAGCGTATCCACAATCTCATCTACCAATTACCAACTAACGACTAACGACTACCAACTAACAACTAACATTTTCAATCAGGAGAAACATCATGAAACACACCCACCCCTTAGCCTTTGCCATCGCCGCCACGCTTGTTTGCACCACGGGTTATGCCGCAGAAACCAACGCGTGGACGGTCAAAGCCACGCCGCAAGCGTCTTATGCAGGATTTAGCAATGCGGCGACGCGGGACAGCATTATCAGCACAGGCGTATATGCCGATATGCAGTATTTGGATCACGGCGGCATCACCGTGGGGGCATCACACACCACGTTGAAAATGAAACTCGCCGCACCGACCTTGCAACAAAACGCGCTGTTCCTGTCGGGGCGGATGAATTTCACCCCTGATGCACTGCCAGGCAAACTCACCGTGCGCGCCGATGTGCATCGCGCCACCAACAACGATGCGACCAACGAAACCAATGGCGTGAATGTGATTGCGCCGCAAGTCGGATTTATGAGCTTTGACAAAAGCTATTCGCTAGACCTTGGCTATGCTCGCAGCCGCTACGGTAACAGCAACATCGGCAACGGTGGATTATCGGTTTCACAATGGACGCCGACCGTCGGTTTTGGCTTCAATCAAGGTAGTGATTGGCTACAACTGCGCGTGTATGACATTCAGTTTTCCAACGCCCTGCGCGCCCAAAACGTCACACGCACCGACGCACTGGAAGTCAAATGGACGCATTATTTAGTCGCGGGCGGCTTTAGCCCTGAGCAAATCCAAGTCGGCGCGTTGGTCGGCAAACGCCTGTACGCGGTGGATGGCGATTCGGGGACGTTGTACAACTTAGCAGATGCGCAGCGCGGCAGTGCCTCGTTGGGCGCGCAATGGAAGCTGGCTGAAAATACCCGCTTGATCGCGCAAGGCGGCGTGGAACGCTATGAAAACAGCCTCGCCACACGCTATTCCGCAAACTACGTTTATGTGGGTATCACGCAACAGTGGTAAGGTATTGCGTACAAGTAATTGGGGATTGAGTTTTTAGTTTCTAGTCGTTAGTTTTTAGTGGGTGGAATGAATTTTTTCATCTATTTGAATATATTGTAAAAAATGTAGCGGGCAGCTTCCTATCCGCAATCAAAAACCAACGACTAGCGACTAACGACTAATCGCTTGAAATCCCCGAAAATTTAGATGTAGGTGTTTAGCCAACCCCTACCCATTTCAAGGAAACCAATATGAAACACTTTAAAATCAAGGTACTTACCGTCGTTTTGCTGTTTGCCAGTGCCACGGCACATGCGGAGGTTACCGCGTGCTTTTGGCAACCAGGCCACAACACACCCGAAAGCTGCAATACCTCACTTGCCACCAACAACACCAGTATTTGGCAGTCCAATTACACGCTGGAAAAATCTGGGCAATATGCCTCGGCGGTGGCAGGCATGGACGAAGTATTGCGCCAAATCCCCACCCATGAATTTGCCTTAATGCGGCGCGCTTGGCTAAATTATTCACAAGGTCGCCACAACGATGCCTTGCGCGATTACAACCAAGTGTTAGCACTCAACCCCAAAGCACTCGATGCCCGCTTAGGACTGACCTTGCCACTGTTAGCGCAACAACGCTGGCGTGAAGCCGCCGTCGAAGCCAACAAAGTCATTGCCGTGTCAGCATGGGATTACACCGCACACGTTCGTTTGATGATTTGCGAAGAAGGCGAACACAAATGGGAAACCCTAACGCGACACGCCACGGAATTGGCCACGCGCTACCCAGGCGATGCCACCGTCCAAGTGTATTTAGCCCGCAGTGCCGCTTGGCAAAATGACCTCCCCAATGCCCGCCGCGCCTATCTCAAGGTATTGCAACGTATGCCAGAACATATTGAGGCGAATGCTTATTTGAAAAAGAATCCGTAACCTGCGGTAGGGTGTGCCATGCGCACAAAAAATACACATCCAACTGAAATTTAAAGATTTTTGTTGCGTGTGCAATAAGTTGTACACGCTACTTGGCTAAACAAAACTATCAGGTGAAAATCATGGGCTTTAAAAAAATGATGCGTAAAGCGGGTCATGCAGTTGTCAATACCGCGAATAGCACTGGCAATGCGATTGTCAACACAGCAACCGATGTAGGTCAGGAGGTTGTCAATATCGCGAATGATGCGACGAACGAAACCGCCAAAATTGCGAACCAAGTTGCCAAAGAAATCAATAAGCAAGTGTTAGGGCCTGTTGGTAAAGCCGTCGTTGATAATGCCGCGCTCGTTGCCAAACAAGCGAACATTGCCAGTGATGAATTTATGGCGGGTGCGACGATTGTGGGGGGTGAATTAGAAAAAAGTGCCTATGTTGTTCGTGATGGTGCAATTCTGGTCGAAAAATGGGTTGTAGCAAATGCGTGCAACCTTGGGATGAGCATTGCATTAGGCGCATTATTTGGTGCGATGCTGTATAGACCTGATCCTGTCAGTCAAGCACAAACCACCGCAACAATGACCCCGCTCAGTACGGTGGCAATAGCCTATATTGCAGCGAAAGAAGCCGTACAAGATACCGTCGTGGGCGAAGCCTGTGGATTAACCGCAGCAGGTTTTGTTGAGTTACTCTGGTTGAGTCCAGATATACGCCAAGGCGTAGGCAACAGCAATAAAGAAATACTGACCTATGGCATCGCATATTGCATCAGTAAATCTTTTGAAGCCGCAGCGGGTTCATTTGTTGTCCCACAAGTGGGTGCTGCCATGGTGGCAGGTATTGTATCGAGTATTGCTTCTCAATTAGTCTGTGACGGAAAATTGCCAAGTGGCGCAAGAGCATGGGCAATGACGGGAGCGGATGGTTTGTAATGTGGTAAGGTGCGCCTACGGCTTAACTCAAAATTCGCTATGCACATGCAGAAAAATCATTTAATTTCAATGTAATGCGTGAATTCTCCGTGCGCACAGCGCACCCTACTCACTGGAATGATTGAAATGCGTGCGATTCGCCACGCTAATCGCATCTATGAGTACAGGCAATCTGGGAGGATGTAGAGTGGCAAAATTTCAGGCATCACAGGTGTGTTTTAGGTTTTTAATATTACAAATGAGGGTGTGCTAAAATCACGCTCATCATTGATGTAAATCAAGTATTTTTCATGGAAAACCAATTATCCACCTGTCCAGCTAAAACATTTAGTTGCATTTTGGTGGCTATTTAACGTTGAGTGCTAGGCAGTGGCACCTAGACCAATCTCTGATTGCCACTCACTTTAGGAGAGTATTATGCGTGCTTCATTGGATGCGAGGAGCGTAGAAAACACAGGCTTGCCATGCCATATAGCAATGAATGCCCCTGTATCTTTTCGGCGGAAACAAGGGGCAATAATTGGATACCTCGTCTTCACTTTTGCTCTTGCGGGTTTTTCTTCTTCAGCTAGTGCAATGTACAAGTGCATTGGAGAGAACGGTACACCCAGCTTTCAAGACTCGCCTTGCCAAACAGCCGTGCATGACAAATCGAACGACACAGTAATTAGAACCAAAGCCCCGATACCAATCGAGGAGCCGAAACGCTACGTGCCCCCAAAAAGTCAGCCCGAACAGAAATCCGTGCAAATGGATACTGAACAGAATGTAAATGCCACTCAACCTAACACGGACGATGCCACTGTAATGGGCAAAACCACCGCGAGAGGTAAAGGCACTTTCCTTGATTTCCTGCCATTTCTGGTTGTCTATTTGGGGTTTTCGGCACTCCTAGGATGGTGGGCTAGTGCGCGGAACAGGTCATTTTGGAACTGGTTTTTCCTATCGCTTATATTTACCCCATCGCTGATCTTTTGGATATTCCTCCTTTTCCGTGGCTCGGATCCCGAACGCCCAGCTTGGGCTAACCAGTAAATGAATTGGGGCCATCAAGTAGTGGTGCGAATTGATGCTACAAACCATGTATCTGATCAACTTGGTCTTGGCATTCTATGGTCATGATGCCCAACCCAGCAGTCGAGAGGGACTGCGCAAAAGCGCGCAGCCCCTTAGCTCCACGTTAGGCAACCAAATTGCCAGAAAAGTACATGGAAATATTGTCCACACCAAGACTCATACTGAGAGCAACCACGCAGGCTGATATTCAGCCGCTACACGAATGTATTTTTTCCGTGCCTGATGTAGTCCGCTTCGTTTTTGCGGGAGAGCCTTTCTCTCTTCATCAATCAGAAGAGTTCATAACAAACAAATTTAATTTTGCGGGTTCCCCAACGGGGCTTTCAACTTTGGTAGAGAAAAACTCTGGGACGGTTATTGGGTTTTCTGGCCTGAGCGCATGCAAACCACTCGGACAAGATGACTTGGAGCTTGGTTTTGTACTGGCGAAGTCAGCGTGGGGAAAAGGCTACGCAACTGAAATGGGTAAAGCCCAAATCAAGTTTGGTTTTGGTCAGCTTGGGCGATCAAGACTTCTTGCAATGGTTGCCCCAGATAACACGCCTTCAATTCATGTACTCACAAAAATCGGTTTAAAACATGAAGCCGATGTTACTGTTGAAGGGCGCGGTATTCGGCGGATTTATTGTGTTCACAAAGCCTAACGAGTAAGGCTAGGACGTGATCGCTGAGCGAGCCACGATCTGTACCGTTTGTTGGACAAGCCAGCTAGGGTGCGCTATGCGCACGCGAAAAACATTTTAATTTCAATGTTATGCGTGAAATCTCCGTGCGCACGGTGTACCCTACTCACTGGAATGATTGAAATGCGTGCGATTCGCCACGCTAATCGCATCTATGAGTACAGGCAATCTGGGAGGAGTAGAGTGGCAAAATTTCAGGCATCACAGGTGTGTTTCAGGTTTTTATTATTACAAACGAGGGCGTGTTAGAATCACCCTCATCAATGATATGAATCAAGTATTTTTCATGGAAAACCAATTATCCACCTGTCCAGCTAAAACATTTAGTTGCATTCTGGTGTCTACTTTACGCTGGGCGACTATCCCATGAGTTACGTTTCTACCATCAACACTGTCGGCTATTACTGCGGTCGGTTTTCTTCTGGTTTTTTTGGCGAGCCATTGAATTCATTTTCCAATATAGCCTTTGTCATTGGAGCGTTCTACGCATGGCGTGTTTGGCGTAATAATGGTGTCGGGGATTATTGGCAACTCGTCCTATTTATGCTGGCCGCCAGCGTGGGTTTTGGTAGTTTTATTTTTCATAGCATGCCAACGCCTGAGACGCTCTTGGGTGATCTCGTGCCTATCCAGATTTTTGGCCTAGCCCTCCTCGGATACGTCGCACTGAGATATTTGCGGTTATCTCTGGTCGTTACGATTGCTCTTCTGTTGGCTTTCTTCTTCGTCCGTCAGTTCTGGATTATTATGATGCCGCTGGGTGGCTTGGGTGGTGGCATCACTCACATCCCCACACTTCTGCTCTTAGGGGCTGTTACGTTTGTTGTCCGTCGAAAAGGCCTTCTTCTTTGGCACTACATGGCCGCAGCCATTGCTGTTTACGTCATTGCCCTGTTGGTGCGTGCATGGGATATTGCTGTTTGTTCTTCCTTCCCGTGGGGGCTACATTGGGTATGGCACCTTCTCACTGCGCTGACTGCCAGTCTACTTGTATACGGTATCGCCGCATCGCCGCCCACCAACCCTTCGTTCAGGCAGGACTGCGGCAAAAGCGCGGCAGCCCTTTAACTTTGCGTTAGCACTATGGAACACGCACTTTTGATCGACCAACTTCGCAGGAAACGAATGCGCCTGCTAAAAGCATATGTACTGCATGTCGGCTGGTTTTTCTCCACATGCGCTTTCGCCGCAACCGACACCGCCCAAATTGGCTTAACTACATCGCTTCTGCTAACGCTTATTACCGTTCCGCCTGTTCTTATCTACTCAGTGTCAGTCCACAAGGTGTGTCGTGCCATTGATCCAAGTGCCCGTACCGCTGGGATAGTCCCAATCGTTCTTTTCACCATATTGCTGACCCCTTTTGAATCTGGCTTGGTTCTTCCAGCACGGAATCTGTGGGTATCCAGAAAAATCCTCTTGACGCAGAGTCATGTTTCCTCCCCGTAGCCAGGTAGTGTGCGCCATGCGTACGCGGAAAATCATTTAATTTCAATGTAATGCGTGAAATATCCGTGCGCACGGCGCACCCTACTCACTATGCCCTACATGATCTAAATACCCACCCAATTTTCAACTTGCAAGGCGGGTACGCGTTCAAATTCAGCAACATTGTTAGTCACCAAAATCAATTTTTCCGCCAGTACACGAAAATTTAAGGTTGAGTACTTAAGTTACCCTGCCGCCATAAATACGCGCCTATCCCCACACCCAGCGCGCTTAACGCCAACACATAGTAAGCGGGGGCAAGAGGGCTGAGGGGGACGAGCAAACTGACCAGCACGGGGGTGAGTCCACCGAACACGGCGTAGGCGAAGTTGTAGGAAAACGATAAGCCTGAGAAGCGCACCACGGGTGGGAAAGCGAGTACAGCGGCACTGGGGATCACACCGATTACGCCCACAAAAAAGCCACATAGCGCGTACCAACCGTAGATATTTTCGGGCGCGACCGTCATTTGTTGATACAGCAGCAAGGATGTCGCGCCTAATGCCACGCAGCCCGCCATCATCACCCGCCCTGCACCAAAACGATCCGCCAGCGCACCAAACACTACGCAGCCAAAAGTCAAAAACAGGGTGGCGATGCTGTTGGCTTGCAACGTCGTGGCGGCCGAAATGCCGTGCAATTTTTGCAGCAAAGTCGGGGTCATTAAGATCATCACCACAATCGCTGCGGATAACAGCCAAGTCATCAACATGGTTAAAATCACCGCAGGGCGATGGGCGCGAATCACGGTTTTCAAGGGCAATTCATCTGCTAAAGTTTGCCGCGCCTGCATTTCTTTAAACACGGGTGTTTCGTGCAGCCATTGACGCAACCACACCGACACCAGCCCAAAAACACCCCCGATGATAAAAGGGATGCGCCAACCTTCGCTTAATAATTCCGCTGGCGTATAGCTTTTGTTGATATAGGTCGCGACCAAAGAACCGAGCAGTATCCCGCCCGTCAGCCCCGCCGTTAAGGTGCCGCACGCAAAACCAACATGCCGAGCAGGCACGTGTTCCGCCACAAACACCCACGCCCCTGGGACTTCGCCGCCAATCGCCGCCCCTTGCAAAATGCGCAATGCCAACAACGCCAGCGGCGCGTAGATGCCGATGTCGGCATAAGTGGGCAACAAGCCGATGGCCAAGGTCGGCACGGACATCAAGAAAATACTGAGGGTGAACATCTTTTTGCGCCCCAGCAAATCCCCAAAATGCGCCATGACAATGCCGCCCAAGGGACGCGCCAAATAACCCGCCGCGAAAATGCCAAAGGTTTGGAATTGGCGTAACCACTCTGGCATATCGGGAGGGAAGAACAACTTGCCGATGGTGACCGCAAAGAATACAAAAATAATAAAGTCGTAAAACTCTAACGCACCCCCCAACGCCGCCAACGAGAGCGTGCGAAAATCTTTGCGAGTAAGTGAAGACATACGACTCCTTGAAAAATAAATGCCAAAAGTACGTGAAATTACAAGGGATAGTGGCTTAATCCCGCGAGCAAACCCAAGTCGCCGCTATCGGTGGTCACAATCTGTTGCCAGCCTTGTTGTTGCGCTAAGGCGGCGATACGTGGGTGGGGGACAAACAAGGGGATTTTTAACGCTGCGTCCGTGATCAGCTGCCGCAAATACGTGAGTGCTTCGCTGCTGGTGATCGTGATGGCATCCAAGCTGTACCAGTCTATCGCGGTGGGAAGGGGGGTGCTGCGTTGGTAGCATGTGGCGTAATCGACGATTGCACCACGGGCTTTGAGCGTGTCGCCCAATAACGCGCGCCCGCCATCACCCCGAAAAATCATCACGCGCCAACCTGCAATGTCTTGTAATTCGGGTAATGCCAATAAGCCTTCGCTGTCAAAACGCTCGCGTGGCACAAGGATGTGGTCAAAACCTAGCGCGCGTAGTGCCTGCGCACTGCCCTGCCCTACCGTGGCGATTTTTAATTCGCCTCGTCGGGATAAATCCCGACCTACAGGCAATACGGTGCGTATCGCCGCCACGCCTTGTTCCACCGCATTCGGGCTGATAAAAATCGCCAATTGGTAATCGGCAAGTTGCGCGACTTGGTTATAGAGTGCGGCAGGATCGGCAACGGGGGTGATTTCCAGCAAGGGAAAAAGCACAGGGACACCGCCCGCTGCGAGAATGCTGTCCGCCAACTTGCCCGCTTGATGCGACGGACGTGTGACCAGTATGCGCCGACCCGCCAGCGAATTAGCCATTGAGGGCGGCGAGGATCACATCTGCACCTTGCGCGCGTAATGCCGCCGCGACTTGATTGCCGAGTGCTTCAGGATCCGCCACATCGCCCAAGGCTTCAGCGCGCAACATTTGTTGTCCGTCTGGGCTGGCGACAAAACCCCGCAGTCGTAATTTGCCGTCTAGGATTTCGGCAAACCCACCCAACGGCACTTGGCAACTGCCTGCCAGCGCGCGGCTCAAGGCACGTTCTGCCAACACGCAGGCGGCAGTATCGGCATGATGCAACGCTTGCACACAGGCAATCACATCGGCACGGTCACTGCGGCATTCGATACCCAATGCGCCCTGCCCCACGGCGGGCAAGCTGTCTTCGCTGGCAATAATGTTGCGGATACGTTCACCTAGCCCCAAGCGTTTTAGTCCCGCCGCTGCCAAAATAATCGCCGCGTATTGTCCTTCGTCCAATTTGCGTAAGCGTGTTTGCACATTGCCGCGCAACGGTTGAATGACCAGATGAGGAAAGCGGGCGCGTAATTGGCTTTCGCGGCGCAAGCTGGACGTGCCGACGATGCTGCCTGCGGGTAAGGCGGCGAGACTGTTAAAATGATTAGATACAAAAGCATCCAACGGGTCTTCGCGTTCGCCAATCGCCGCCAGACTAAATCCGTCAGGCATATTCATGGGGACATCCTTGAGAGAATGCACGGCTAAATCTGCGCGCCCCTCGTCCATCGCCACTTCTAACTCTTTGACGAATAATCCTTTACCGCCAATTTTAGATAAGCTGACATCGAGAATTTGGTCGCCTTGGGTTGTCATGCCCAATATGCTGACCTCGGTTTGCGGATATAATGCGCGCAACCTGCCTTGGATATGTTCCGCTTGCCACATGGCTAACGCGCTTTCGCGTGAGGCAATGATTAAACGAGCGGGAGAAGTTGGAACAGTCTGACTCATGGCATTTCCTGAATAATGATGTGATTTGTTTGCGGCGCATTCTAGCATAGGGTGCGCCGCGCTTTTACGCCGAGAATATGATGAATTTAATTGCAACCCCCACGAGTATTTCCAGTAAAGACTTACCCTTGCGTGAAGATGTCCGCTTATTAGGGCGTATTTTAGGTGACACACTGCGCGAACAAGAGGGTGATGCGTCTTTTGACCTGATTGAAAACGTGCGCCGTGTGGCGGTGCGTTTCCGCAAAACACAGCACGACGAAGACCGCATTTTACTCGAACAAACCCTAGATGCCCTCTCGCCCAGTGAAACACTGGTGGTGGTGCGCGCCTTTAGTTATTTCTCGCAACTGTCTAACATTGCAGAAGATTTGCACCATAATCGCCGTCATCACACCTATCTCAAAGCAGGTTCACCCGCCAAAGAAGGGAGCTTGTTGTGCGCATTGGAACGCTTGGCCGCTAAAAATCCGAGTACCGCAACACTGCAAAAATTTTTAGATTCCGCCATTATTTCTCCCGTCTTAACCGCCCATCCAACCGAGGTGCAACGCAAGAGCATACTGGATTGCCAGCTGATTATTTCCAAGTTGTTATCCGACCGAGACAGGATCGACATGACCCCTGACGAGCTGGAACATAACGAAGAAACCTTGCATCGTTTTGTGCTGATTTTGTGGCAAACCCGCATGTTGCGCACCGCCAAGCTCACCGTGCGCGACGAAATCAAAAACGGACTGGAGTATTACCGCTACACCTTTTTGACCGAAATCCCGCAAATCTACGCCAACTTAGAAAAGCAGCTAGAGCAACGCTTTGACAAAGATATTCATGTTCCCAACCTATTGCGCGTGGGCAGCTGGATTGGGGGGGATCGCGATGGCAACCCCTTTGTCACCCACGACGTGATGAGCTATGCCACGCATCAACATGCCGCACTAATTTTTGAACATTATCTCAAAGAAACCCATTTGTTAGGCTCCAGACTGAGCCTGACCGATCGTATGGTGCAAGTCAGTGACGCGTTGCGCCAACTTGCCGATGCCTCACCTGACCATGCCTTGAGTCGCGAAGATGAGCCTTATCGCCGAGCCTTGATTTTGATTTACTCGCGCTTATCCGCGACCGCCGCACAACTCAATCTTGAAATTGCCCATTTATCGCCCGTCGATAAAGCCGCACTGCCTTATCCGACTCCCGAAGCCTTTATTGCTGATTTGGATATTCTGGTTGACTCCTTATTCAGTCACGGGGCGGTGTATCTGGCACGCGGGCGTTTGGCTAATTTACGCCGTGCGGCGGAAGTGTTTGGCTTCCATCTCGCACCACTGGATATGCGCCAACACAGTGCGATTCACGAACAAACGGTGTCCGAACTGTTCTCCCGCCATACAGGACAGGTCAACTACACTGACCTCAATGAAATGGAGCGGCGCGAGACTTTATTGTCCGCCTTGCAAGCAGGGGAATTACTTATCGGCGACATGGCGCAATATAGCCCCGTGGTACAAAGCGAATTACGCATCATGCAAGCCGCAGCAGAAATCCATCTCCGTTTCGGACGTGCCGCCTTGCCTAACCACATTATTTCCAAGACCGACTCAGTCAGCGACATGCTGGAACTCGCGTTGATGTTGCAACAAGTCAATTTACTGGAAATCGGTGAGTCACCCGCGCTGCACATCAACATTATTCCGTTGTTTGAAACCATCGAAGATTTGCAAGGTTGCGCGGTGATTATGGACGCGCTGTTCAACCTACCGTACTACCGCAAACTATTGGCGGCGCGCGGCAACACCCAAGAAGTCATGCTGGGTTATTCCGATAGCAATAAAGATGGCGGCTACCTCACGGCAAATTGGGAGCTGTATAAAGCCGAGCTGGAACTGGTCAAAGTGTTTGAGCATCATGGCATTGAACTGCGCTTATTCCACGGGCGCGGTGGCACGGTGGGACGGGGCGGTGGCCCTAGCTATGACGCAATTTTGGCGCAACCGCCTGGTAGCGTGAACGGACAAATCCGCATCACCGAACAAGGCGAAGTGATTTCCAGCAAATACTCCAACCCCGAAATTGGGCGGCGCAATCTGGAAACCTTGTTGGCGGCAACGCTGGAAGCGACCTTGTTGCACCACCACGGCGCAGACAGCGCGATGCCCGAATATCATCGCATCATGGAAGTGTTGAGCTTGGGCGCGTTCAAGGTGTATCGCAATCTGGTGTATGACACCCCAGGGTTTACCGAGTTTTTCTTCACCGCCACCCCTATTCGTGAAATTGCCGAACTCAACATCGGCAGCCGCCCCTCAGCGCGCAAAGCCTCGGATCGCATCGAAGATTTGCGCGCTATTCCTTGGGTGTTTAGCTGGAGTTTGAATCGCGTCATGCTGCCTGGCTGGTTGGGTTTCGGCAGTGCGGTCAAGCAGTTCATCGAACAAGAGGGCGAGGCAGGGCTGGCGCAATTGCAAGCGATGTATCAGCACTGGCCTTTCTTCCGTGGACTCATGTCCAATATGGATATGGTGTTATCCAAAACCGATATGGGCATTGCCTCGCGTTATGCCGAATTGGTCGCGGATGTGGAGCTGCGCGAACGGGTTTTTGGTGCGATTCAACGCGAATGGGAAGTCACCGTAGAAATGTTGTTTGCCGTCACCCGTCAAAGCACCTTGCTGCAAGACAACCCCGTGTTTGCACGCAGCCTAATGACCCGCACCCCTTATATCGACCCACTGAATCATTTGCAAGTGTCGCTACTGGAGCGTCATCGTGCGGGTGATAACGACGTTTTGGTCAAGCGCGCGATTCACCTGTCCATTAACGGGATTGCAACGGGTTTGAGGAATAGTGGTTAAGTGGTTATCTACAAATAACTGGGTATTGAGTTGTTAGTTGTTAGTCGCTAGTTTTTAGCTGGCGGGGTAAAATACCTTTCTCATCCACTTGAATATAAGGTAAAAAATACATAATCTGGCAGCTTCCCAGTATTAACTAGCGACTAACGGCTCAGAATGCCCGAAAATTTAGGCGCAGGTGCTTAACGCGCACCAACCAAGAACGCAACTTCACAAGCAAGGCTTGAAGGACGCAAAGGAAAAAAATGAAACGTAGATTACTTCAGATAGGACTGGCAATAGGGCTTCTCTCTTTAAGTGGGTGCGCCCTATTGAGTGGCTCAACTCCCGCGTGTCAGGTGCTTGATCCCGATTTGGCGCAAGGTGTTTATCATGGTGGCTGTCAGGCTGGCTTTGCTGAAGGTTATGGTGAAGTCACGGGTGATAGCACCTATCGTGGCGATTTCCGTGCGGGTAAAAAGCATGGCAGAGGCGTGAAGGTGATGAGCAATGGTGATCGCTATGAGGGCAACTTTGATGATGATTATCGTCATGGCAAAGGGACTTACACGTGGGGCGATAAAACCCAATGGGCAGGCGAGCGCTATTCAGGAAGTTATAACCGCGATTTAAGGCATGGCTGGGGCGTGTTCCAATGGGCGAATGGCGACCGCTATGAAGGCGAATGGGACAATGATACCCGTAAATATGCCAGTGCAATGGAAGTGCGCCGCTTACAGACCGAAGCCGCAGGGCTACGCGTCGTTGGGGCTGAAGTGTGTAATGCTCAACCTATTATAGAAGGCGAGATATATTTGCCTATGCGTGGCAAGATTGAAGCAGACGGGTTAACAAAACAGATCCGCTTGACTGCGGTTGAAGGTAATCATGCGGAATATCAAGGTAAAACCGTTAAGGCTGGGGATGTACTCACAGATGACACGGCTCGTTGGCCACTTTGCGGAAAGAATTAATTATGCGTCAGCAAAAATTTAAAATACGTTTGATGGTGTGCAGTGTGATGAGTGCACTCATTGCCCTCCCTGCGATGGCGCAATCTAATCTCAATGGTGAAACGGGCTATATCAATATGCCCGATGGTCGCATAGAAACAGACGGCACCTTGCGCATGGGCTATAGCTTCGCTAAACCTTACGTCAATATGTGGAGCAGTATATCGGTGTCGCCACGTTTGGAAGTGACAGGACGCTACACGCGGATTATGAATGGCGCGATGCCTGGGGCTGCTTGGGTGGGATATGGTGATTACAAAGATAAAGTCATCAGCGGTAAGTTCTTATTGCTGGAAGAAGATTGGCACACGCCCTCCGTTGTTTTTGGTATGGAAGATGTGATGGGAACAGGGTTGTTCAAATCCAAATACGTGGCTGCCAGCAAGAAGTTCGGTGATTTGGACGCAACCTTAGGCGTAGGTTCTGGACGCATTAAAGGCGCATTCGCAGGCGCACGTTATGCGCCAGCTGCTTGGGATGGGCTAGGACTGGTCGCAGAATATGATGCCAATAATTACAAACAAGATTGGTTTGCCATCCAAACACAAGTCGCTAATCGCAAAAAGGGCGTGGGTGTTGGATTGGAATATCGTTGGGGCTGGTTAACTTCACAACTAGGCTACCGTGATGGCAAACCCAATGCCAATATTTATGCCTCAATACCGTTGGAAATGAAAACGTTTGTGCCGCATGTCGACGAGCCCGCGCCAGATACTGAAATTGCGGTGCGTCCTACATTGCAACAATGGCAACAAGATCCAGAATATCGAAAAGCATTAATTCAACGACTATTGGCGCAAGATTTCAAAAATATCCATCTAGATATAAAAAATAACGCACTTGAAATCACCTTAACCAACACGCGTATTGCACTACCCAGTCGAGCTGTCGGACGCGCTGTACGCACATTGTTACTGCGCTCCCCTTTAGAAACCCAAGCGATTCGAGTGAATTACACCGTCACGGATCTACCTGTGGTGAGCTATCACTTTTCAAGCATTGAACGTTTGCAAAATTACTTTGCGGGTCAAGAAACCCGCAAACAGCTCGCGCCTAGTGTCACCGTCAGTTATGCCGACAAGCGTGCAGACAATACGCAAATGCTGGATGAGCTAGAGCAATCTTACTCACACAGCGCAATCGATAATGCCGAAGGTGACTTCATCAGTTTCCGCCGAGAAAGTGCGGGTTTAAGTAAATTCCGCCTCGCACCTGGATTTGGTATGTATTTTAATGACCCCAGTGGCGCATTCCGCTACGAAGTCTTGGCAAGAGCGTTGTTTGACCAACAATTAGCGGACGGTCTATTTTTTAAAGCAGGCGCGTCCTTGACACTGTCGCAAAATATCAGTGGAGTCACAACCCCCTCTAACAGTCTGTTACCGCATGTACGCACCGATGTGGCGAGCTACAAAAAAACAGGGAGTCTCAAGCTCAATCAGGCAGTCATCAATCAATTCTTCCATCCTGAAAAGGGGGTTTATGCTCGCGCCTCGGCAGGGTTGTATGAAGAAATGTTTGGCGGCGCAGGCGGTCAGGTTTTGTACTTCCCTGAACATGCGCCTTGGGCAGTCGATATTGCGGTAGATGCGCTTAAACAGCGTGATGTAGGCGGCGGTTTTGCCTTCCGTCCTTATTCCACCGTTACTGCATTGGCATCATTACACTACCGTTTACCTATTAACGGGGTAACTGCCACGGTGCGGGGTGGGCGTTTCTTGGCGGGTGATTTAGGTGGACGATTTGAGATGAAACGTCGCTTCCGCTCTGGTTTTGAGATCGGCGCATGGTATTCACTCACCAATGGCAACGACATTACCATGCCAGGCACGCCAACCAAACCTTACCATGACAAAGGCATCTTTATGTTGGTGCCGTTGGATGCCTTGTTGACGAAAGATACGCAATCTACCGTCAAAATGCCCATTTCACCGTGGACGCGAGATGTCGGGCAAATGGTGGCTTCTCCTAGCGATTTGTACGACATAATGGAATCGACCTACACCAACATGCACGACCGCGATGGCTTGCAATACTTTGCCGATTTAGATGACAGTTACGATATGTCGCGCTCAGCAAATGTGTTTGATCGACTGCAATGGTCATGGGATAACGACCCCAAACGCGCGTGGAAAACACTTACGTCTGCCAATACTTGGTGGAACACGGGCTTGGCATTGGGTGCGGTGGCATTGAGTAGCACACTCGACAAATCAGCTGACCGTTGGGCAGTCAAGCGCACAGGAACGTCTGGCGGCAAAGCCATTGCCAATATTGGCAACAATCTACCTTTATTGGTGGGGGGCGTGGCGGGATTGCTTGCCTTGGACGAAAGCAACCCCCGTTTAGCTAAAACATCATTTAGTGCGCTAGAAGCAGGTGTGGTGGGGGTATTGGCATCAGAGGTGGGCAAATACATAGTGGGACGTTCGCGTCCGATGGTGGGCAAGGGTTCAGGAGATTTTCATCCTATGTTGTTAAGCAATGGCACGTCGGGCTTTCCATCGGGACATACCACCGCGATGTGGGCAATGGTAACCCCTTACGCCAAGGAGTATCAAATGCCTTGGCTATATAGTGTCGCAGCCTTAACCAACTTAGCGCGGGTGACCGATCGCAAACATTTCGTTTCCGATACCGTGGCAGGTTCTTTACTGGGCTATGCCATCGGCAATGCGTTCTGGAGTTGGCATCAAGGAGGCGAACCAAAAGTCTCCTTAGAGGGAAATGGTGTTGCATTAACGTGGCATACCGATTAAAGGACTTGCAAGCCCCAGAATTATCAGGATAATCGCGACCTGCGGTTACAGTGTTTTTAATCCCATAAAATTTTAGGAGAATCAAAATGAAAAAATTAAGCGTATTGGCTTTTGCTTTAATCATGAGCGTATCAAGCAATGTGTTTGCAGGCCCTAGCGTTGGCATCGACACAACCGTGGATGGTGTGAAATATACACGTGGTAGCGAAGGTGTTTCCTCACATTCTGGTCATCACTTTGACCGTGCGGTTAATGTTAATGGCAAAACATATCCTTCTGGCACCAAATTTGATGTCATCAAAATGCCTGATGGCAAATTTGTTCCTACACACGCCAATGGTGTTGCCATTCAACCCGCAGCAGCAGGCGGTGCAGCAACGGGCGGTGCTACGGCTGGCGCAACAACAGGCGGAACGGTTGGCGGTCTTTCAACCACCACCGCTTTGGTCGGTGCAGGTGTTGCGGGTGCGGCAGCCGTTGTTGCAGGCAATACCACAACGACTCACCACCCTTAATTTTAGGCGGGGAATGTACCAACATTCCCGCTTTTAATTTAAATGCTAAAGCCCACTTTTGTGGGCTTTTTCTATCCGCTATCACGCACCCCATACCTTTGCCTGCCTCATCGGAAACCAACCATCCATGAACATCCTTGATAAACTAAGCCGCAATGATCGCCTGATGCGTATCCCCATTATTCTATTCACGGGCTTTTTTTTCCTCCGTGAGATTGCCAGTTTAGTCACCTTCTTGGAACACCCCAGCCTCTTTTTGGACGCACAATTCGTCAGTGCTTTGGCTGCACGTGTTTCGTTAATCGCTTTTTTAGGGCTACTGGTCTTTTTCCACTTTACCCGCTCACAACCCATTAACCAAGCTGCGGGCTGGCAACCGAAAATTTCCGCATTACTCGGACTCACGCTCGGCAATTTACTCCTGCTCTTAAACCGCGCATCCCTGCCCCCCATGATGGATTTGATGTCCGCACTGTTTTTGATTGTGGGGAACTATCTGTGCATAGTCACCTTGTTCCACTTAGGTCGCTCTATTAGCATCATGGCAGAAGCCCGTCAGCTGGTCACCAGCGGCCCTTATCGCTTCGTGCGCCACCCACTCTACTTAGCAGAAGAAATCGCCACCATAGGTATTTTTATGCAATTTATGTCTTGGCAGGCGGCCGCTGTTTTAGGCGTGCATTTTATATTTCAAATCGTCCGTATGCGGAATGAAGAGCGCGTACTTAGCGCAACTTTCCCCGAATATCACGACTACGCACAGCGCACCGCGCGACTCATCCCTGGAGTATGGTAATGAATAAAATATATTGGCTAAGCGGACTAGGTTTGCTCGGTATGACGGCGGCAATCGTCGTATTTACCCAGTTTTTACAACCCCATTATTACCCTTTGCTACAAATAAAATTCCCCGACCAAGCCATCCTCACTTTTGTCGATACACCTTGGGCTACACAGGAAAAATGTCAGTCTAAAAATGAAAAAATGCTGACCGAATTGCGTACCCGCTGCCCAAGCTGCCAAATTAGCATCAACCGTTGCGAGTCTAGCCTCGCTGAGCCTTGGCAAAGTGTATTACAAGAAAATAGCAGCCAATATGATGTCGTACATTCAGGCTCGTTGCGCATCGTGGTTGACATGCCCCAAGGAGCACTCGCCACCTGTGAAGCCATGGCGGCACAAATTCGCCAAGACCAAAAAAAACCTGCCCATTGCTTGCACGCCTCTCGTGTTCATTAAGGGAAGGCTGAAGAGGAAAGGGAAAGCCGCTATCACAACAATGAGATAAAAAAATAAGCCTGACCTTCACCGCGATGTTAGCGATGAGGGGCAGGCTTAGTGGACGGGTAGGACAGGGGAATTAAAACTTCACGGTCAAGCTGGTATAAATCGACCGTCCCATGCCTGGCACGGCGGTGCCATTGACCATGGTGCGTTGACCGATATACACGCCGCTCAAAGGATGGTCGTAAAATTTATTGAACAGGTTTTCGACCCCCACATCCAAACGCAGTTGCTGCCAGTCATAGCTGCTGCGTAAGTTAAACAGACTGTAGCCCCCTGTTTTCAGCTCGTTGCGTACCGTTTGCACATTGGTTTTCGCACTGACAAATTGCCCTTCCAAGGCGTTTGACCAATTACCCCATTGTTGGGTCAGCATCACTTTAGCGTTCAACGGCATGATGTGATACAGATTGCCACCCGTGGTGAGGTTTTTGCCTGACGTGTAATTTAATACCCCAGCCATATCAAAGCTGCCGTAAGCACTGGTTTTGGCTAATGCCACATGCCCCGACACATCTAAGCCGCTGATCTCGGCGGTTTGATTCGCCAGTTGCAAACTCACGAATCCCGTTGTGGCAATCAGATTCGCAGCGGTACAAGTGCTACTCCCCGCAATCACAGGACAGCGAATGGCATCCATATAGTTTTGAATACGGGTGTAATACGGCGTGGCTTTGACTGCCCAACGCTCAGCATCATGCCAATCTGCGGTAGCACTCAAGGTATGCGCGACTTCAGGTTTCAGATTGACATCACCAATATAGCCATTTCCATCCCCGAACCAGCTATTCATACTCATTGCCATAAAGTTATTGCTTGACCATGCAAAGCGTTCATACAAATTGGGCGAACGGGTTTTCATGGCATAGCCCGCTTCAAAGGTTTTGCTCGCGTCGGGGGTATAACGCGCCAAGGCGGTTAAATCGACGTTGTTATCGGTGCGTTGGCGATTAGAGGCATTAAATGCCCCTGGCACCGAGGTGGGCAACGCAGGGTTGCCGTACCCCATCATCCCTGCCATATTGTTGTAGCCCTGCACCTTGCCTGCATTCATGCTGACAGATTCCACGCGCAAGCCCAGTTGTGACAACCATTGTTCATTCCAGCGCGCATCCCATTCGCCAAACAAGGCAGCTCGGTCACGCTGCCCCGCGTTGATGTTCAAAAAGGTATTCGGCGACATCATGCCCGCCACTGTCGAAATCGGATCCCACCAATCGCTCATACGATAACGCTGCAATTCCGCACCAAAACGCACCAGATCACGCTCGGACAACACCATATCGGCTTTGACGGATACGCCTGTGTTTTGCCCATTGGTTGCCATCGGCATCCCCGCTGGATTCGCCATCATCCCCGTGGTGGTCAACTTATCCACCAAAAAATTCATCTGATGCTGAGTCGCTTCGTTATAAACGCGTGCTTCCAAGCCGCCCCAAGCAAAGTTGCCCTTATAGCGCACATTGACCTGCTGACTGTCATTGCCCGTCATATCCATACGCACATTGGGAAAGCCTTGATAGGGAATATGTTGCAGCCCCAGTTTGATCTCCAGCAGATGATTATCATTGCGCATCGCCAGCCCCAAGCTATGATTTTCCACTTGGTAGCGCGACGAACCGACTTCATTCGCCCCTAACCAAGCATTGGTACCGACCGACAAACCCGCCGCCTTGAAATCGCGAGCCGCCTTGTAATTACCCGACCGCACCGTTGAACCTGTGTAACTCAAACTAACCGATTCACTCGCTGCCGTCGCAGACACATTGCCGCCGAGCGCATTGCCATTGCTGCGATAAAACACCGCTGCCTGTCCTTTGACCATAGAACCTTGCCCCGCCAGAGCGAACTCAGGCGCACGCGAGTTAACCATGATCGAACCGCCAATGCTGTCGCCGCCCATGCTCACAGGCGTGATGCCCGCCATCACATTCACGCTGCCGACTTGGGCGGGATCAAGATAAGACAAAGGCGAATTCATGTGATTAGCACAGGCCGACACCAAGTCCATGCCATCCACTTTAACTTTGACGCGATCATCCGCCATGCCATGAATCACAGGCAAACTGGACACGCCGCCACCCGTTGCCAAGCTCACGCCCGCTTGATTTTCCAATAATTTCGCGGTATCGCTGCTACTGGCGCGCATGGACGGATTGACCACGACCTTGGTCGCCGCAGGCAGGGGCTGAATTTTTGCTGCGGTAACCACCACCTCAGGCAACATATCCACCGCATACACACTCGGCACAAATGCCAACGCCAAACACACCACCATCCGTTTTGCTTTCATCTCACACCCTGATTAAAAATTAAGGGGGGATTATATTCAGCATTTCTGATGCGACCCTGCGACAAATTGTCGCACCCCCATCGTTAAGATGGGAAATGGGCGTGTCATTATGGGCGCGTAGGCGAGGTGGTGAAGCTGTATTGATAGCGCAATAAGGTGCTGGTATTGGCTTGTGGCAACACGGATTCACGGTGATATTCCAGTGCAACGAGGTGTCCTGCCCAAGGTTGCCAGCGCAGCAATAAACCATTGGAAGTGAGCGGGCGGGTGGAATTATCAATGCCTGCTTGGGTGGCAATCAGCGCGGCATTGGCACCAACTAAAGCGTGCGTGCCGATGAGCCGTTCGCTGCGGGCGATGATTTCCCATGCGGCATGAGGTTTCCAGCCGACATCTATCCAGCCGCCGTTAAATTTGCCAACATAATCGGGCGTGCCTAATAGGCTATCTAAGCGTCCCGAATCGCGCTTTTCCCACCATTCGCCGCTGACTGTCCACGCGTCGTTGATGCTCCATTTACCAGCCAAAGTCAACAAATCGACATTGCCGACCATACACACCCGACTAGCGGTGACGGCAGTACAACTGGGAATCGCGTGCGTATGTCCCGCGACACCTGTAGTAATCAACGGTCGTCCCGCACTGGCACTGGCTCGTGCATAGCCCGCTTCGAGTTGCACACTTGGGTTTTGCCACCCTGCGCGCAAGGTGGCAAGATTGATGCCTGAACTGGGCGCGCCAGGAAACGCAGAATTGCTCCATACCCCCGCGCCGACGCTATATGCTCCCCATTCGCTATTCACTTGCAGCCCATCCGCCCGCCACATATCGTTAATCGCAGCGCGCAAAGCGAGTGGCGCAATGCCAAAAGGACGAGTATGGAAATGCTTCATATTCTCCAAACCCATCGGCACCAATTGCCGCCCCGCTTGTGTTTGTAATGCCGCAGCACCCAAGGTGCGCTCTGCCGATAGCCACACTTCGTCAATTTCGTTCACGGGCGCAATGCCGCCGTGACGGGCGACTTTTAACTTACCAAACACGCCCTCGCCCAAACGGGCTACTACCCCCGCTTCCAAATAATCCATGCCGCTGCGACGCTCATCCGCCCGCGCACTGCCTGATTCCAGAATGCCAGGGAGTCGGGCAGCAGGATAAGGCAAACTGGCGTTGAGCGAATACAAGCCCACGCCGCCCATGAATAAAAAGGGATTTTCTGCGGTGGGTTGCGGGGTGTGGTCGTGTGCTTGGCTGACCTGTGTTGTACCCAGTGCGAGCAAGCCCGCCAGGCAAAATTTATTGAGCTGCATGAGGTGCTCCAAAAGGGTCTGAGAAACGTGGATTGCGCAGGAAATCAGTATCCGTGAGGGTATTGAGGAAGGCAATTAAATCGGCTTGGTCTTGCGCCGACAGGTTAATACGATTGATGCGGGCATCTTTAAAGGGGTTCAAACGACCATCGCCTTTATGTTCGCCTTGTGCAATCACCCGCCCATGCCCCGCATAAAAATCAAGCACTTGGCTTAGACTTTGGATTGAACCATCGTGCATATAGGGGGCTGTGACCGCGACATTGCGCAAACTGGGGGCGCGAAACGCCCCCATATCGGCAGGCTTGTTCGCTAATTCAAAAATACCGCGATTGCCTTCAGGAAAACCGCCCCTGCCATCCACGTTATACAAGCCTGTGTTGTGAAAAGGCGTAGCAACTTCTTGGCTATCGGCGGTAATCACTTGGTCATTGAAGTTAAAACTACCATGACATTGCGAACACTGGGCTTGGTCCGAAAAAAACAAACTGCGTCCACGTGCTTCACCGTCTGACAATGTCACTTTGTGTTGCAAATACTGGTCATATTTGCTGTTTGCCGAAATCAAACCACGCTGGAAAGTCGAGATTGCCTTGATGCAATTGGCAAGGGTCAACGGTTCAGCATCTTCAGGAAAAACCTGCTTGAATTGTTGAACGTAGTTCGCATCCGCTCGAAAACGCTGCAAAATAATCGGCATTGTCCCGTCGTTCATGCCCATTTCAACGGGGTTTTCTCCCAGCAGTGGATTGAGCATTTGCTTTTCTAGCGAGGGCAAGGAGTAATTTGCCCACGTGAAATACGGATGATAAGCCGAGTTCGCCAAGCCTTGCGAACTGCGCAAGGTGTGCATGCCCGTTGAACCCGTTGCCACTGCCTTGCCGTCGGTAAATGCCAGATGCTGAAAATGACAAGATGCGCACGCCATCGTGCCGTTGCCTGACAATCGCTTGTCATAAAACAAGCTGCGCCCTAGCTGAAACTTGTCTTCCGACATGACATTATCAACAGGGACGCGTGGTACAGGGAAGTGCGCAGGCAAATTCCATTGCCACACCTTAGGCTTTTGACTATAGAAAAACAGCCCGCCCAGCAACAGCAGCAGCCCCACCACCCCGAACAATATTTTTTTGCTAGTGCGTATTTTTGCAAGCATCACTTATCCTTATGGATTGTTGATCGTACCCAACGGAAAAGGATTGGCATAACGAGGATTCGTTAACAAACCTTGATCCGTCAATGTCCCTAAAAATGCGACCAAATCTGCCTGTTCTTGGAGAGTCAGGTTAATCCGTGGGATTAACGGATCTTTAAACTGATTGAGCCGTCCATCCCCCGCATTGGGCTGCCCCGCAGGAATGTTGCGCCCTGCCGCCGCGTAAGTTGCCACCACTTCCGACAAGGTAGCAATACTACCGTCGTGCATATACGGCGCGGTAATGGCTACGTTGCGCAAGCTCGGTGCGCGAAAAAATCCCATATCGAGCGGATTCTGGGTCACCTCAAATACGCCACGATTAGGCGCGGGATAACCACCTACACCATCTATGTTGTACAACCCCGTATTACTAAATGTTTTATCAATCAACTGAATACCTGCATAAACATTTTGCAAATTAAAGTTATGCCCCGTATGGCAATGGAAACACTCTGCCTTTTCGGTATTGAATACATTATTGCCATTCATTTCTGATGCCGTCAGCGTGGCTTGCCCTTTTAAGTATTGGTCATACTTAGAACCCCCTGACAGGACACCTCGCTCAAAAGTAGCGATAGCATTGATGATATTAGCAAAGGTGATCGGAGCGGTTGTATTTGGGAAAGCGGAAGAAAATAGATTGACATAGAAAGGGTCTGCTTGAAAGCGCGCCAATACTGCCACTTCATTGCCTGTAATGCCGAGTTCCACAGGGTTAGTACCAAACATAGGCACTGCCGCTTGTTGTTCCAATGAGGTTAAATCAGGTCGCGCCCAAGTGAGCGTGGGGTGATAGACCGAGTTCGCGATCGACATAGAACTGCGTGGCGTAGATTGCCCTGTGGCACCCCTCGACACTGCTTTACCATCGGTAAAAGCTAAGTTTTGAAAATGACAAGAACTACACGCCTTGGTGCCATTGCCCGATAGTTTTTTGTCATAAAACAAATAGCGTCCTAGCTGAAATTTAGCTTCAGACATCGGGTTATTGACAGGCACAAAAGGCGTGGGAAAGTTAATCGGCAACGTCCACGCCCAACTCGACGTGATCCGTGCGGGGTCAACGGTAGAAGTGCCACCGCCGCCGCACCCAGTTAGCAATATGCTAACGAGTGCGGCGGCGAATAACACTCCCCTATTTAAAAATATAGGGAATGGCAAGATAAAACTCCTTACTTGATCTTAAACAGGGTTTGCGCCGCACCATTATTGATGGGTAAACCATTCACCATATCAATTTGGAACTTGTCATAGTAATAAACTGGGCTGGCTGTCATCATATTGGCGACTTTGCCTGACATCCACGTTTTGGCAGTCGTCAAATCCAAGCCCCCAAACAAACTCCCCAAATCTAAGGTGATTTTATTCACCGCAGGATTAAAGCCGCTCGCAAAGGCGACATTCATCTTATTCGGACTGGCGCAAGGGGTCACGACCTGTGCCGCCATAGGATTAGCATTACACCCCAGTGAACCTAGATGCACCATGGTCGTCACGCCAACCAAGGCAGGCGCAACCGCACTGGCGGTAAATTCTATTTTTGTAAATTTACGTCCACTTTGCCACATCCAAGCCATCGCTGCATTTTGCAAAGGCAGTGGAGTCGCGGCTGCACCTGTCGTCGCATTGACAACCGCTTGTGCGGGATCACTGTGATTTAACAGTACAACAGGCCCCCCATCTGTTGCATATTGAGGAACGCCAACGGTAAAGGCAACCCCGACATAATTGCCTGGCACAACTTTTCCTGTGACCACCGTATTGGTTGCTGGCGAAGCGTTGGCAGCGCAGGTGGCGGTGCTATCTTCAAAATCAAGCAAAGCAACATTTCTGCCTTGATTGGCATTTTCAGTCATTTTGATCGGGAAATAGTTACCTGCCGCATCAATCAACGACACATTGGACACATAGAAACGTAAATCCTTAATCGTCCCCACGGTGCCAGCGGGTGCGACACCTGATGCAGGCGCATTGCCCAGCGTTAATGGCGTGGTACAGCCCGTGATACCAACAGGTGTGGCACCATTAACCACATCAAAGTTTAAGGTCACCGCTTGTGTCGCTGCTGCCGCTGTAGGCACACTGATCGCGGCAATTTCAGCCTTCAATGCGCCTGCATTAGCTTGCGCACTCGTGATTGCAGAGACTGCACTCGCGGGAATAAACTTGGATGCAGCTGGATTGGCGAATTGACTCGCCAGCATGGATTGCGCTTGTTGAGCCAGCACACGCTGGGTTGCGGCATCTGTTTTTTTGGTTACATTGTCATAGCCCAAATTAGACATCCATCCCTTGAGAACCGCAGCAACGGTTTTAGCTGCTTCATGCGCTCTAAAATGCGCATTGGTTTGGTCGGTTGACGCACCTTTTTTCGCCACATAATTATCCAAGGGGCTAATGCCACTGGCAGCCGCAATCGCCGCCGTTGCAAATCCCAATTGTGCATTGACCGCATCTACGGCAGAAGCCTGAGTCAAGCCCGTCAGCACACCTTGCTGCACTAGCGTCGTCAATGGACTGACGAAAGATGCGCCCGCAGGTGCGGTCAAGGTAAAGGCTTGACCCACGGCCGAAGCGGTATCTGCGTCAATTGCATTGGCGGCAACTTCAGCGACGACAGGGAAGTTGGTGGCTTGCCCCGCAGGCACGTTAATGGAGTACACACCACTCGCAACCGATGTACCAAAAGGCTCTGTCGCATCACACACACCATTGCTGTTGACATCCAAGCACACTTTCGCGCCTGTCAAATAACCATCCGCAACCACACCCGTCAGCGTCGTACCCGTCGCGACATTTGCCACCGCCGCCACCCCACCACCGCCACCACCACCACACCCTGCAACCAATGCGGCAATCGCAGTCATTGCAAAGCCTAGCTCTGTGAATTTTCTTACCCCTTGTCCTAGTTTCATCATATCTCCCTGTGTTGTTGGATTGAATCGTTGCTCAGGTTTGCCTATTGAAAGCAAAGTGCAGGGGCGCATCATACCTATCTAATTTTTGTGTAGATGCGGCATTTTGTCGCACCCCCCCCACTTTTGACACTTACAAATGGAGGCCAAAGAACGTTAAAAAGCCAGCGAATGAGATGCGCTTTTCGTTAGGCAACGGGTGCGACAAAATGCCACATTCCCGAAAACGGCAACCTGTTGAATAATGAGTCCCACGCAAGTCCTTCGATGTTTGCCACAGTGTCTCCTCCCCAAGTAGCTTTTTGCGTATCACGGAGAAGGGCGGCTGCGTAAATTCATTTTTTACAATTTTTAAGGAAGTCTGTTATGAAAACAATCATCTCAAGTTTGAGCGTCGCCCTGTTGGTGTGTGCTGGTAATGTATCCGCAGCGGACATGCCCGCTGATGGCAAATCAAAATGTGGCGTGTGTCATTCCATTGACAAAAAGAGCTCAGGTCCAGCATGGAACGACGTTGCTGCAAAATACAAAGGTCAAGCGGATGCCGAAAAGACTTTGGTTGCTCATATCACTAAAGGCGGGGAGTTTGGTTGGAAACAAGGCAAGATGCCTCCCAAAGGTTTAGGTGCAAATGACGCACAAATTGCAGCCTTGGCAAAGTTTATTTTGACTTTGAAATGATGCGCTTATTTGATTGAGCGAGTGCCGACGTAAGTCGGCGTTTTGGCGGCTGTCGAAAACCAGCGTCGTCCGATTGGAAAAGTCAAAAACGTGCGCATGAATTCGCACCTACGAAGACCTGTTTGGCGGATTCGTAGCCCGTATTACATACGGGCTACGGTTTGGTGCGCGAAAATACGACTAATCACTTGTCCTGATGAGAGATTTTGATCTTCACCACGCTTGCCTCAGGAGTGCGACACCTTGCGCGCCGTGTTGTTGGGCGACGGCTAAGTCGGTTCGGGTTAACCCGCCCAAGGCATAAACGGGCAAAGTGGCCCCCGCACATCGTGATGCAAATGTTGCCCAACCTAAGGGCGTGGCATCAGGATGGCTTAAAGTGGGCAAGACGGGGCTGAGTACGGCAAAATCCAAGCCTAGCTCACCCGCCCGCTGCAACTCGGCGGCGGTATGGCAGGAGGCGGCACAATATGCCAGATCGGGGCGAGTGCGGCATTGCGCGAGTTGCGTACTGGTGTAATGCACCCCGTCCGCACCAACCGCCTGCGCTAATTGCACATCCGCATTGATAAGCACTTTGGCATTGTAATGATGGGCTAGGGTGACGACTTGTCGGGCAAATGCCGTGAGTGCGTCAGGGGAAAGTTGTTTTTCACGGACTTGTATGAGCTGTAATCCATTTTGCAAGGCATGCGTTAGTCGCTGCAAAAAAACTTCACATCCCAGTTCAGCGGCATGGCTAATGGCATAATAATTGGGCAAGGCGATTGCCCGCAAAACGGGTGCATTGGCGGGTAAGACAGGGGAAACCATGACCGCCGTGGGGCGTTGCCAACTGAGCTGCTGATTTTCACAACCGCTAGGCTCACCTTGCCATGCGATGACCCGAAAAAAATGCAGCTTAACCGTGGCATGGGGATAGGTAAAAACCTGCGTTAACCAAGGGTAGGCGGTCAGGACCCGAATACCCAGCTCTTCTTGTAGTTCGCGGCAAAGTGCTTGATAAGCGGTTTCATCTTTTTCTATTTTTCCGCCAGGGAACTCCCAATACCCTGCATAGGCTTTGCCTGCGGGGCGTTGTGCCAACAAGAAATAACCGTCATCACGGTACAAAACAGCGGCAGCAACCTGCGTTATTGTGGGAGAGGTCAAGGAGTGGGTTCTTCTTCAGCAAATTGTTCTGCCAAGGGCAACGGGTGAGAGATGCCAAAACCTTGTGCAAAATCAATGCCAAGCATTTTGAGTTGATCAATGATGCTTTCATACTCAACAAACTCGGCGATGGTTTGGATGCTTTTTTCTTGAGCGAATTGCTCAATAGCCGCGACCGTCGCCAGTGCAGCGGGATCACGCAAAATCTCTAATACAATGCTGCCGTCAATTTTTAAAAAATCCACAGGCAATGCGTCTTGTTGGTCAATAACCGTCTGCCCTTGTCCAAAGCCACTGAGCGCAATGCGACAACCTAATTGCCGCATCTCTTGCATAAACCGAACCACCTCGACACGGTGAGCCGCCCATTCAGCGTCTGGCACTTCAAAACACAAATGCTCGCCCGCCACGACGTGCGTCAGCAACATGCTTTGTACAAACGCGGGGAAGTCCACGTCAGCGATCGTGGTGTCGGCGAGGTTAATAAAGAACATCGAGCCTTCAATGTGTGTGCCGCGCCCAATTTGATGCGCCACCCATTCGATCACGTGTTGTACCACCCAACGATCTAAATGCGACATCAGACCATATTTTTCTGCCAACGGAAAAAATGCCCCAGGCGGCATCATACTTTCCTCTTCTTCTAACAGCCGTATCAGAATTTCGTAGTGCGCGACTTCGTCTGCATTGGCGGATAAAGGTCGAATCAACTGGCTAAACAATCTGAATTCGCCCTTTTCAATGGCATTTTTCATGCGCCCCGTGGAGTCTTCCTCGCCCGACACGTCTGAAAGTTCATCTGTCGCCGTGGGCAGTGCTGCCGCTTGTGGCACGCGCTCAGGCTGCAAATACCCCGCATCACGCACATCAGCGGCTCGTGTGATGTCGCTGATCAACATATAAAATCCCACTATTTTTCCTGCCACATCAAATTTAGGCGCGTGCTTAATGGCGAGTTGATAAAAGCTGCCATCGGGCATGGTTTGCTCACGCTGATATTGCACGGCATGACCTGTTAACAGTTTACGGTTGGCGGCACTCACTTCGCGCGCCATCTGTATGCCCAACACCTCACGCAAATGTTTGCCTTCTACTTGACTAGGGCGTAAATGCAGCCATTCCAAAAAAGCGCGGTTGTGATAATGGCAAATCTCCGCAGTATCCACGAGCAGTATCATGATGGGCGAGACAGAGTCCATGAGATAGAGATGCTGTTTGGCTTCCAGCAACGCCTCTTCAGCGTGTTTACGTAACTGTGTTTCTTGGGTGAGTTTGTTTTTGAGTTGTGACAACTGGGCGGTGCGCCGCAGCACAATCCACTCGGCACGATACATGCGGGTCGCTTCAGCCAAAATCGCGGCCAGCAGCACCCCCGCGAGGAAAAGCAGCCATTGGGTATTCAGCTGGGTGAAATAAATATTGAAGACCAAAATGCCCGCCACCAGTAACGCCGCGATGATGGCCAGCAAAGGGCGCGCTTCCCTCGACAGGGAACGGAAGGCTAAGTGTCTTAACATTGACCACCGCCTACGCATCTGCTTAGGCACAACACAAAAAATGATCTTGATGACTTACTCACGGGGCATCGCTTTTTCAGCGGGCAGAATTTTTCGATTAAATCGAAGCTTGGCTTCTAGTACGGTTTCTAAAAAGGCAATGATTTGGATACGTTTAACATGATTCACGACCAGCGTAATTTTATCGCCACCCGTGGCACTGATTTCTAAAACCGCACTGCGTGTCGCAAAGTAGATAATCAAAAATGCGAGCGCGAGCAGTAGCAGTACCGCGCCGATCAATACGCTTTGTGGTATGGGATTGGGTACAAAAACGCCCGCCACCCCAAGGCATAAAAAAACCAGCCCGAACAACAGTACGATGGGCTGGCTATTTGAGACAAAGCCACAGTAAGCGATCGCGTCCAGTGAGATGCTTTGATAAGAGGATGAACCCATGTCTCGCATATCGAATCTCACCCGATAATTCGTGAGGATTAACGGGCTATTTTCAAGTGTCATTAACACTTTTTCACCCGTGATAAGAGGAAGTTGTTCTTTCACGACCACGCCGCCCTTGAACTAACTGCGATAGCTGGCATTGATTTTGACATAATCAAAAGAGAAATCGCATGTCCACAATGTTGCATTCGCCTCACCCCGATTGAGGACGACACGGATGACAATGTCACTTTGTTGCATCACGCGTTGCCCGTCTGACTCTTGATAACTGGCGGCACGACCGCCATTTTCTGCCACCAAGACATCATCAAGATATAGTTTTAGCGCAGTCACATCCAAATCCGCCACGCCCGCATAGCCAATTGCCGCCAAGATGCGCCCTAGATTGGGGTCGGATGCAAAAAAGGCGGTTTTAACCAAGGGGGAACGTGCAATCGCATAGCCGATTTGTTTACATTCAGCGGCATCTTTGCCGCCCTCGACTTGAACCGTAATAAATTTAGTTGCGCCCTCGCCGTCACGCACAATGGCTTGCGCCAAGTAAATCGCCACTTCGCTGATGGTATCCAACAAGGCACGATATGCCGCACTATCCGTATGGGTCACTTCTGGCAACGCCGACTTGCCCGTGGCAATCAGCATCAACGCATCATTGGTCGAGGTATCGCCATCTACCGTGATGCAGTTAAACGAGCGATTCGCCGCTGCACTGACCAAGTCTTGCAACAGCGCAGGCGCAATCGCCGCATCTGTTGCGATATAGCCCAACATGGTCGCCATATTGGGATGAATCATGCCCGACCCTTTGGCAATCCCCGTGACGGTGATGGTTGCCCCGTCGATGACAATTTGTTTGGAAATTGCTTTAGACACAATGTCCGTGGTCATAATCGCTTCTGCGGCATTTAACCAATTGTCTTCACGCATATCCGCTACGGCAGCAGGCAATCCTGCGGCAATTTTTGCCACAGGCAAGGGTTCCATAATGACCCCCGTGGAAAACGGTAGCACCTGCTCTGCTTGGCAGCCCAACAGCCCAGCCAATGCCGCACACGTGCTACGCGCATCTCCCATTCCTTGCTCACCTGTTCCCGCATTCGCATTGCCCGTATTAACGACCAAAGCACGCATGGGCAATTCACTCGCCAAATGTTCACGTGCCACAATGACAGGGGCTGCGCAAAAACGGTTCGTGGTAAACACCCCCGCCACACGTGCGCCATCGCACAACTGCATGACCAGCAAGTCCTTGCGATTTTCACGTTTGATATTGGCTTCGGCGATCCCCAAAGCAACGCCCGCAACAGGCAAAGCGAATACGGCGGAGGTGAGATTAACTGGCATAGCGGTAAGTCCTAATAACGTCCGTGGGTGCGGTAAATGTAGTTGCTTAATTCAGCCGATTGGCTATTGACGCGGCGCACGATGCCGTGGACATTACGCACCACGCCACGCATCACCTTGTACACAATCATGGGATGGGAGTTGATCAGCGTTTCAAATTGCACGCGTTTCATGCTCAATACTTTGGTGTCGCCGACCGCATACAAAGTCGCACTGACTTGAGCCGCAGCACCGCCTGCAAAGGTAATGATGCCTGCCAAATCGCCAGGTTTGAGTACGTGGATCGTGGATTTTTCGCCCGCGCTATCAATCGTGACCTCAATATCGCCATGCGCGAGAATGTACAAATTATCAGGCAAGTCATCCGAGGGAGCCACAATGGCTTCGCCAGACTTGTAATCCTGCACTTCAAACAGTTCGGCCAGAATTTCAACTTCGGCGGGACTCAACTCCTCAGTGACGGTTGAGGTAAGCAGCGTATCTATGACTAATGACATCAGACTCTCCTTAAAATGAACAAATCAGCTTAATTTACCGTGGCATTGCTTGTATTTCTTACCCGAACCACAAGGGCAAGGGTCATTACGACCGACTTTTTGTTGATCACGCACAAACGTGGTCGCAGCGGTCTCGTCTTCAGGAGCTTCATTCGCTAAAGCCTCTTCATAATCAGCATGATGATACTGTACATTTTCAAGCGTGGGCGCGGGTTCTACATCCGCCACATCGGCTTCGCTGCGGATTTGTACGCTCATCAACACTTGGATCACTTCGCGCTTGATGGACTCCAGCATACTGGAAAACAATTCAAAGGCTTCGCGCTTGTATTCTTGTTTAGGACTCTTTTGAGCGTAGCCGCGCAAATGAATACCTTGGCGCAAATGATCCAACGCCGCCAGATGTTCACGCCAATGGCGATCTAAACTTTGTAGCATGATGGCACGTTCATAGTGGTGCATCGCGTCTGCCCCCACCAGCTCGACTTTTGCTTGGTACAGTTGCGTCGCCGCATCACCAACTCGCACGCCCAATCCAGCTAAATCCATTTGTTTATCTGCCGCTAACCAGCTGGCGACAGGCAGATCCAACAAGAAGTCAGACGACAAGGTTCTTTCTAACGCAGGCACATCCCATTGTTCTTCCATGCTGTCAGGCGGCAAATGCAAATTCACGGTTTCTTGCAAAATACTGTCGCGCATCGCCGCAATGGTTTCGCTGATGTCACTACTTTCCAGTATCTCGCTGCGTTGCTCGTAAATCACTTTACGTTGTTCATTGGCAACGTCGTCGTATTCCAAAATTTGCTTACGCATATCAAAGTTACGCGCTTCCACTTTGCGCTGCGCATTTTCAATCGCACGGGTGACCCAAGTGTGTTCAATGGCTTCACCTTCTGGCAACTTGAACTTATTCATAATCGCAGCAACACGATCCGAGGCAAAAATACGCAACAACGGATCTTCCAGCGACAAGAAGAAACGACTGGAACCCGCATCCCCTTGACGACCCGCACGACCGCGCAACTGATTATCCACCCGACGCGATTCATGGCGTTCTGTGCCGATAATATGCAGCCCACCACTCGCCAAAACTTGCTCGTGTACCACCTGCCATTTTGCTTTGAGTTCAGCAATACGCTGTTGTTGGGCATCTGCATCCAACGTTGCCTCTTCACGTATGGCTTCAAGGTCTTTTTCGATATTACCGCCCAGTACGATGTCCGTTCCGCGCCCCGCCATATTGGTCGCAATGGTAATCATGTTAGGACGACCCGCTTGCGCGATAATTTCCGCTTCGTGGGCATGCTGCTTGGCATTCAGAACACGATGCGCCATGCCTTCCCGTTCTAGATACTGCGACAACAGTTCCGAGTTTTCAATCGACGTGGTACCAACTAACACAGGTTGACCACGCTCAAAACAGTCTTTGACATCCGCCACCACGGCGCGATATTTTTCGTTCGCAGTAAGATAGACTTTATCCATCGCATCTTTACGTATCGTCGGGCGATGCGGCGGAATAATTACCGTTTCCAAATTGTAAATTTGTTGGAATTCATAAGCTTCAGTATCCGCCGTACCTGTCATGCCGCTCAATCTGGCATACATGCGGAAGTAGTTTTGGAAGGTGATCGAAGCCAGCGTTTGATTTTCCTTCTGGATAACCACACCTTCTTTTGCCTCGACCGCTTGGTGCAGACCATCCGACCAACGACGACCCGACATTAAACGTCCTGTAAATTCATCCACAATCACCACTTCGTTGTCTTGCACCACGTAATGCTGGTCGAGAAAGAATAGATTATGAGCGCGTAGTGCCGCATAGAGATGATGAACCAAGGTAATGTTGGCAGGGTCATACAAGCTGCCGCCTGCGGGCAGCATCCCTGCTTGTGCCAGCAGTTTCTCGGCGCGTTCGTGTCCTGCTTCACTCAATAGGATTTGATGGCTTTTTTCATCGACGCTAAAGTCACCCGCACTCTCCTCGTCCTTTTGACGTTGGAGTTGTGGTGCGAGCTGGTTCATCCGCGCGTAAATCGAAATATCGTCCTCCGCTTGCCCCGAAATAATCAAGGGGGTACGCGCTTCATCAATCAGAATCGAATCGACTTCATCGACAATCGCAAAATTCAAGGGGCGTTGAAAACGCTCTTCCACCTGCGTCGCCATGTTATCGCGCAAGTAATCAAAGCCAAATTCATTATTGGTACCATAGGTAATATCAGACGAATAAGCCGTTTGCTTGCTGCCAGAGTCCACTTGCGCGCCAATAACCCCAACGGACATCCCCAAAAAGCGATACAACTTACCCATCCATGCGGCATCGCGACTGGCGAGATAATCATTGACGGTGACCACATGCACGCCTTTGCCCGACAGCGCGTTCAGATAGGCTGGCAAGGTGGACATCAAGGTTTTACCTTCCCCTGTGCGCATTTCGGCAATTTTGCCGTAGTGCAACGCCATACCCCCAATCAGCTGCACATCGTAATGACGCATACCCAGCACCCGCGTGCTGGCTTCACGCACCACTGCAAATGCCTCAGGAAGGAGTGCGTCTAGCGACTCACCTTGCGTCGCGCGCTGTTGCAATTGCGCGGTTTTTTCGCGCAACTGATCGTCGCTCAACTTGCCCATATCGGCTTCGAGCTTGTTAATGATTTGCACTGTGGCACGATATTGCTTGAGCAAGCGATCATTGCGACTACCGAAGATACTTTTCAACACACTAGAAATCATATTTTTATATTCTCAAAACCAATAAAAAGGGTGAGGCATTCATTTACCCCACCCTTGCATAACATTACTTCGCGACCAACAACCGAATTAACTGGCTGTTTTTTGCAAGAAGCGCACGGGATTTTGGGCAATGCCTTTATAGCGAACTTCAAAGTGCAAGTGACTGCCCGTCGAACGACCCGTGCTGCCCACTTCTGCTACTTTTTCACCACTGCGCACCACTTGCCCCACTTTGACCAACAAGCGGGATGCGTGTGCATATCGAGTAATAATGTCATTACCGTGATCAATCTCAACCATATTACCATACTGGGGATGGTTGGCAGAATAGGCAACGACCCCACCCGCTGAAGCGGTGATCGCCGTACCTGTTGGCACCATGTAATCCACCCCTTCGTGCATGGCACTTTGCCCCGTAAAGGGGTCAATACGCCAGCCAAAATTAGAGGAGTAAAAACCAGCAGGCACAGGGGAAATGGAAGGTAATAAATCGCGATTCAGCTGATTTTGCATCAACATCGTTTCGAGTGCGATCAATTTATCATTCCGATCTAAAACGACACGGCTTAAATGTTGAAGCTGTAAAGACAAGTTTTCAGGAGACATCTCTTGTTGGGCGGAAGTGATGAGCGGACCCCCTTGCGCAGGAGGCTGGTCAAACATAAATTCTTGCGGTTTCATGCCTGTCAACTTTGCCAATCTACCCCCTAGGGCATCCAAACGTTGCACTTGGGCTTGCATTTGACCTAGTTTTCTCGCCATTTCATCTAAGCTGCTACGCACATACAGTTGTTGTTGCGCATGCGCCTCGGACTGTCCTCCCAACAAGCCGATGTTGCCCGTCACGTTTTTAGGTAATATATTTTGCAACATGACCGCAAAACCAATACCCAGTCCAATCAACAAGCACAAAACGATTACAATCTGGGGGGTTCCAAGCGAAACCGTCCGTGTTTTACCCAATCGGTCAGAAACGAGAATGACATTCATACCCTCTCCTTGTTGCTTATATCTATCAATTTCATGAGTCAGCCCATTAAAAACTTGCTTAATCGTCAACCAGAATTTCGTGCCATTCTGGATAAGAGTACGTATTTGTCCACCTTGCAACGCCATTTTGTGGCAACGGCACCAAGCTATCTTGCTCAAGGATGCCAAGTCTCAGGCTTAACCTTTGGCATACTCAATGTGGTGACTGGCAATGCCACCCTTGCCGCTAAATTACGCCAACTTGCTCCTGATATTGCCGCAAAAATGCGCCAGAAAGGGTGCGAGGTTAACGGAATCCAAGTGAAGGTGCAAGTTTCCTACCTGCCCCCGCCCGTTCAGAGCGCGCCTCGCATCCTGACACCCGTTGCGCATCAAGCACTTGCAACACTGAATCAAAGCTTGGCGGACTCGCCACTCAAGTCCGCTGTAGCAAAAATGCTAGACCAACAAATGAAAAAGTAAAAATAATAAGTACACGCTACTCAATAACAACAACCAGCCCACGCGACGCAAATGACGCGCGACAAAGACTTCAACCATATCATGTGACACGTCAAGAAATTTCGTGGCTTGACGCGAGGAAACCCATTGGTTGACTTCTTCTTCCAGTCCGCGCAATAAACTGGGTCTCATCCATAAAAATACCCCGACGACCAAGACCGCAGCACCACCGACCAATAAACTCAACACCAGCGTATCAAGGAACATCGCTAAAAAAGGCGCGGGCAATATATCCGCCAAGGCATAAAGTGCTTGAGCTTTATCAAACAAAGCACCGAAATAAACAAAGAGATAAATAGCAGAAAAGGTAATGCCCAAGCCGATCACACGATGATGACGATAAAAGAAATGTTCAATTTTTACGCTGCGATCAAACAGCAAGCTCAAGCGTCGCAAGGAAATCCAACGATTGGCAATACGGTTAACGCATTCAAAATACGCGGGTTTAACAATCAATAACAACCCTAGAACAATACCCATCCCCGCACCGATACTCAAAAACATCGCCAACATGCGCCATAATAAAATTTCAGTTACGTGGTCTTGCATGATGACTCCAAATTGGCCGACGGTGAGTCGAATGAAAAATAAAAACGATGGGCATAAGGTGTTATGTACAAGTAATTGGGTATTGAGTTGTTAGTCGTTAGTTTTTAGTTTGTGGAGTGAAAATTTTTTCTTATCTACCTGAATATATTGCAAAAAATATAGCGTCGGACAGACTTGCACCATTAAACTAACGACTAACGACTTAAAATACCCGAAAATTTATATACTAGTACTTACTTTAGCGGTGCATTGCCGCTTTGCCCAAATCCCACATGGGCAAAAACACGCCCAGTGCCAGAATCAGCACTAACACGCCCAGTCCGACAATTAAAATGGGTTCGATTCTTGAGCTTAAATTCGCGACTTCGTATTTTACGTCGCGCTCATACATGTCGGCGATTTCAAACATCAAACCATCCATATCGCCCGTTTCTTCCCCCACGGCGATCATTTGCAACACCACCGAATTAAATACGCCCGCCGCCACGGCTGTACGTAAAATACTTTCGCCGCGCTCAATCCCGTCGCGCATTTGGTCAATGCGGCTACGCATAAATTCGTTATCGACCACCATGCTCACGACATTCATGCCTTGGGTAATCGGCATCCCGCTTTTGAACGACAATGCCAAGCTACGCGCAAAACGTGCCAGTGTCGATTTCAGGATAAGACCGCCCACAATCGGCAATTTGAACTTGTATCTATCCCACTTATAGCGACCATCCACAGTATTGGTATAGAAACGAAATCCAAGCACCAGACCCGCGATTATCAATACCATCAAGTACCAGTAATTCACCATAAAAGCCGAAAACCCTAGCAATAACTTAGTCATATTAGGGAGTTCAGCATGAAATCCCTCGAACACTTTAGCAAAAACGGGCAGCACAAAAATATTGATGATCACAATGGCAATCGCCATGGCAATGAGTACAAAACTAGGATAACGCATGGCGGCTTTGATCCGTTCACGCATATCACGCTCAAATTCTAAATGCCCGTACAAACGTAAAAAAGTCTCATCTAGCATCCCCGTCATTTCGCCCACATGCACCATACTGACGTAAAACGGAGAGAATACTTTGGGATGACGACGAAATGCCGCGCTGAGTTCTCGCCCACTGTCTAGGCTCTCGCGTAGATCTTGCAACATCAACGCAAAAGTAGGATTAGGAGACGACTCCTGCAACCCTGCCAATGCCCGCAAAATGGGCACCCCTGCTTTCAGCAAGGTGTACATTTGCCGACTGAATAACATCAAGTCCAACTGGCTAATCGGTTTGCCTTTCGCAAAAGCAGAAAACCAGTTTGGCTGGCTGCTTGTTGCCTGACTGGTTTTTTGCGTGAAAACAATTTCGATCGGCGTAATACCAATATTGATCAGCTGGTCGGCTATGGCACTGCTGTCGTCACCCGTCATCACCCCCTGCGCCAGATCACCCCGTGCATTTCGCCCCTTATAGGCAAAAGAAGGCATGATTAGTCCTCCACCTGATTGCTAATACGCATCACTTCCGCCACGGAAGTAAAGCCTTGTACCATTTGCGCTAACGCGCGCGCCAAAATGGTTTTGCCGCGCAATTGCTGATGCGCGATGTGCATAAAGTTAGTGACGCTATCATGTGCTGCCGCTTCAGCAATCGCCTGATTCATTTCCAGCATTTCATAAATCCCCACCCGCCCACGATAGCCTGTGCCATTACAATGCGAACAACCTCGTCCATGTTTCAATCCCCCCCACTCCGCAGGCAACACATTTTCGACTTCTAGCCAACGCACTTCTTGTACCGTGGGCGAATGAGGTTCATGACAGCTTTCACAAACACGCCGCAATAAGCGTTGTGCAATGACCGCCTGTACCGAAGAAGCGACCATAAAACGGGGCGTACCCATATCAACCAAACGAAACAAGGTGCTGGCGGCATCTCGCGTATGCAGGGTTGAGAACACCAAATGCCCTGTCATGGCGGCGCGCAAGCCAATTTGGGCGGTTTCTGCATCGCGCATTTCACCAACCAGAATCACGTCAGGATCTTGGCGCAGTACCGAACGCAATATTCGCGAAAAAGATAAGTCTATCTTTTCATTGACTTGCACTTGATTTATGCCCGAAAGCCGATACTCAATCGGATCTTCTACGGTGATAATTTTTTGTTCTATGGTGTTAATTTCGGCCAAAGCCGCATACAACGTGGTGGTTTTACCGCTCCCCGTGGGGCCTGTCACCAAGACCATGCCACTGTTGCGATGGATAATTTCACGGAAACGCGCCAACATATCGCCAGGCATGCCCAATTGTTCCAATGAAGCCATGCCATGCTCTTGCCGCAACAGCCGCATGACCACGGCTTCACCATAGTGTGTGGGACAGGTGGCGATCCGCACATCTACATTTTGCTCTCGCACCCGCACATGGAACCGTCCGTCTTGTGGCAAACGTTTTTCAGAAATATCCAGTCCAGACATGAGCTTTAAGCGCAACACCAACGCAGGGGCGATTTTACTATCGGCTTCAGTTTGTAGATGTAGTACGCCGTCGATACGAAACCGTATGATGAGCTTGGTTTCTTGAGGCTCAATATGAATATCCGACGCACGAATTTGGGTCGCATCATCAAATACCGACTGCAACAGCTTCACCACAGGGGCTTCTTCCGTCCCCACATTGTCAGTTAATTTACCGAAGTCAATATAGGCATCGCCTAGGTCTTCGCTTAATTCTCGCGCTAAACCACTGATTTCATCGGTACGTCGATAAACCCGATTGATCACTTCGGTGAGCTGCGTTTCAGTTACGACAGCGACATCAATATCACGCTTAACAATACGGGAAATTGCATCAAAAGCGAACAAGTCGGTGGGATCCGACATCCCAATGAGCAGGACGTTATTACGCACCTCCAGCACCAGTGCCCGAAACCGCCGCGCTTGATTCTCTGGCAACAAACGTACTAAGCCCGCGTTAAGATTGTAATACTTCAGGTTAACATAAGGCGCATGCAGCTGAGTCGCCAATGCTTCCGCAATCTGCTCTTCGCTAACAAACGTGTTGTCAATTAACACGCGCCCAAGTTTTCGCCCATTGCGTTTTTGCTGTTCGAGTGCAAATTTAAGTTGTTCCTGTGAAATTAATTTTTGTAGAATCAACAAATCGCCTAAGCGAACTTTCTCTGGACGCGCCATAATCCTTCCTTGAACAATGCGGAGTTGCGGGCAGAACGCCCATCTGTCGTTGCGTGGGTCTATCCCCACTTTTTTATTTTACTGAGTGTTGCTTATGTTCCATGTCATTTTGTTCCAACCTGAAATCCCCCCCAATACAGGCAATATCATTCGGTTGTGCGCCAACACAGGCTGCACCTTGCACTTGATTAAACCCCTAGGATTTACGCTAGAAGATAAACAACTGCTACGCGCAGGGCTGGATTACCACGAATTTGCTTCGTTGCAAGTCCATGAGAACCTAGCAGACTGCTTAACGCGCAGCACCGTCAATCGCGTATTTGCCCTGACCACCAAAGGATCAACGGCTTTTCATCAAGGCGTTTATCAAGCGGGAGATGCGTTTTTATTCGGCCCTGAAAGCCGAGGTTTACCCGCAGAAGTGCTATCACAATTTGAACCTAGCCAACGGGTACGCTTGCCCATGCTACCGAATAACCGCAGTCTGAATCTGTCCAATACGGTTGCGGTCACGGTATTTGAGGCTTGGCGACAATGCGCATTTCAAGGAGCCTTGTGAGTTGCTTAAGTAAATTACGACTGTTCGACAAATTCCCAATTAGGCAATCGGTTCAACAATTCATCCACCACCTCACGGGTTGGGATATTTTCATACAGAATACGATACACGGCGGCACAAATAGGCATGGAAACATTTAACTTTTGTGCTAAGAGATGCACGGCGCGAACGGTATAAACGCCTTCTGCCACATGCCCTAGTTTATCCAAAATATCCGTCAAATTATGTTGTTGTGCCAATAACAAACCGACTTGACGATTACGCGATAAGTCTCCCGTACACGTTAAGATCAAGTCACCCGCCCCAGATAGTCCGCTCAGTGTTTCAGCTTGCCCGCCCAGCTTCATGCCTAGGCGGTTGATTTCACTCAGTCCACGCGCAATTAAAGCCGCCCGCGCGTTATACCCCAAACCCATACCATCACAAATACCTGCGGCAATCGCCATTACATTTTTGACCGCCCCGCCCACTTCCACGCCGATGACATCTTGACTGGCATACACGCGTAACCGTGAAAAATGTAGCGCATGTGCCGTGCGTTGCGCAAAACCTTGGTCGGTGGATGCTAATGCCACCGCCGTTGGCAGACCTCGTGCAACTTCTTGCGCAAAACTCGGTCCTGACAACACCCCGCAAGGCACCGTCGCGGGCAAAATTTCAGCCACAATCTGGTGTGGCAACAAGGCACTTTCCGCTTCAAAACCTTTACACAACCACACGACCCCAAACGGGGTCGTGCCTGATGCCGAGGTGATTTGCAATAACGGTTGCAAGGCTGCGCGCAATCCAGACACGGGTACCGCCAGAATAATCAACTCCACCTCATTCAGTGCCGTTGTCAGACTCGCGGTGAGAGCCAAATTGGCAGGCAAAGTGATGTCGGGCAAATAACGGTGATTACGACAAGTGCTACGCATGGTGGCAATTTGTTGTTCATCCCTCGCCCATAATGTGACTTGGTGACGTGCTGCAAGACTAATGGCGAGCGCGGTTCCCCATGCGCCCGCCCCCATAACCGCAATTTTCATACGACACATTTCATCTAACACGTAAGATTCAACGCAAGTAAAAAACCACCCACCCAAACAACCAGTATACCGTGGGCGACATAATACGGCTTACTCACCCCACACATCACTGCTGCGGACAAAACCGATTTCACCGTCTTCATGCCGAATCTTGACCCAGCCCGTTCCTGTTGTTTCTAGCCATTCTAGTATCACGTTTTGCCCCGCCTGAAATAACAATCTACTGCTAAATTCAGGCAATTGAAAAACATCAACCACAGGACGCATGGCTAATATGTAGCGTTTAGGCGAGATTTGGGTGGACTCAATCCAGTACATTTGACTACTCGCGTCGCGTACTTTTACCCACCCTGTAATGGAAACCACCACTTCATACGGTGTCGCGCGATTCACGACATACTCTTTTTTGGCACGTGCCGAGGGGGCATCGTACAACACCGCGCTGTCGCTAGAGACCGAGATATATTCAACCCCTTGAGCTGCCCCCGCCGCAAGCAATAGGAATAAGCAAGCAAATCGCCATAGGTACAACATATCGGGCAGCCTTTCGTCAGTGGGTTGTCATCAAGAGAAGATGATGTTTTTTGTGTTTAGTGCGTCGTTTCGCCTGCGGCGGCAGCTTGCTGTTGTTGTTTTTGCTGTTGATACAACACCTCAAAGTTTAACGGATTCAACACCACGGGCGCAAAGCCCCCTCGCACGGACACGTCAGACACGACTTCACGCAAATACGGGAACAGGATATTAGGGCAAGTGACCGCCAATACGACTTCGGTATCATCATTCGGAATATTACGCACTTGGAAAATACCCGCTTGTTTGACTTCGATCAAAAACATGACCTTTTCGCCCAACTTAGCGGTAACCGTTGCAGTCACAACAACTTCAAACACACCTTCATCCAAAGGGGCGGCTTGGCTTTGCAGTTGTACTTCAATTTGAGGATTGTCGCGTTCTAAAAAAATGTGCGGTGCGTGAGGAATCTCCAGAGAAATATCCTTCACATAAATTTTGTCCATGTTAAACACGGGTTGGTCATTTTGTTGAATTTCTTCAGTCATGTTGTTTTCCTTAAAAATTTATTGCGCTAATAATTGATCTAATTCACCCGCGTGGTCTAGCGAAGCCAAGTCACTATATCCACCGATGTGTTCATCGTTGATGTAAATCTGTGGCACCGTGCGCTGTCCTGTTTTTTCCATCATCATAATACGCAGTTCAGGCTCTAAATCGACGCGGATTTTTTCGATTTCGGTGATGCCTTTACGATGCAGTAGCTTCTCGGCACGCACACAATAAGGACACACGGCTGTGCTATACATTAAAATTTTTGCCATTTTTTAAGTCACCGAAGGAAATTTTTTATTTTGCCAGGCCATCATGCCGCCCGTTAAATTATAAGCTTGTGCAAAGCCCTGTTTGGTCAACAAGGCGCAGGCTGAACTGGAACGATTGCCGCTGCGACAGACCACGATCATAGGTCGATCACGGTACTTCTCCAATTCACCGATACGCTCAGGCAACTTACCCAAAGGGATGAGTTTAGCATTGAGAATATGCCCTGCTTTAAATTCACTGGCTTCGCGGACATCCAAAATAATGGCATCCTTGTGATTCATCAATTGCAAAGCAGCTTGGCAATCAACCTCCTGAATACCACGTATTCGGCTACCAAAAAAAGACCAAAACAACATCGCACCACTGATGAGTGCCATGGACAACGGGAAAAGATTACTGCTGATGAACTGCACGGGCATACTCCTGTTCTTTTTGGGTTGCGAATTCTAACAGAACCGCAAAATGAGCGGGGTCACTCTTCGCCAAACTCAACAACTGTTGATGGGCGGCAAGATCCCCTGGGTAGGACCAAATTGCTTGCTCCATGACGCGCTTGGCGGCATCCAACTGATTATCCATTGCCAGCAAATAAGCCTGCCGATAGACAATCGCAGGTATTGCCACGTAGCGCATAACCTCGGTATTGAACAACAACTTTTGCTTGAGGTATTCATCTGCACGAGTGTCTTGCAGGGTGCATAAGTACATTTTTGCAAAAGGGGATAATAACGACCCCTGCTCTAAGATCAAAAAACCTTTTGCCGTGGCATGATGCGCTTCAACTGTAGTGCCCGAAACAGAACGAATCGCTAAGGTATTTTTCAAAAATTGGTAATCTCGTTGGATTTGGAATAGCGACAACCCCCCTAACAGTAAAATCGCGGCAATAGAAACTCGCCCCATGGCACGCAACTCCAGATCGTAATGCGTTTCATCCAACAAGCCCAAAAGAATGGCGGCAATGGCGACAAAATACACATACCACAATGGATATTCCAAGCAGCTATGAATCGCTAACACCGCCAAGGCGGCATAACCCCACCAATGCGCAGCACTCCGTCTGGCGTGATACACGCCTTTTAACCAGAGTGCCAGCCCCCCCAATAACACCACCAGCCCCACCAACCCCGCTTCTGCCGCAATCTGGAAAACCAGATTATGGGCGTGATTATATAAGCCCTGAATGTTATGCGGCTGCAGGATAGGCACCCACTGAAAATGATGGAATGAGTATTGACCAAATCCCACGCCCAATAATGGCGCACTCAGGAAAATATGGATAGACTCTTTCCACAAGTACAGGCGCGCCGCACCAGACGAATGGTCTTGAAACATACGCCGCATTACGTCCATATTGTCCGCCGCGCCCGCCAAGAACGGCAATTGCACCACAAACAACATCAAACCAAAGCCCGCCAATATCGACAGGCCGTAATACAACAAGGGGCGCATACTCGTATCACGACGGGTCCATACCCACGCTAATAGGGTGGTGGTGAACAAATAGAGCCAAGTGCTGCGTGAACCGCTCAGTGCAATGGTAAAGAGCAAAGGTAAAACCAGCAGCACCACCGCCCAGAGTTTGAGCTTGCGCAGATGAAAGAGCAGCCCAATCGAGATGAGTCCGATACTGATATAGCTGGCGAAATGGTTGGGTTGCGCCATGTTGCCATACACACTGAAGCTCATTTTTAAGACCACGTAAGGGCTGAGTGGTGTGATCCAACGATAGTGCTGTATCAAACCTGCGACCGCTTGTAGTTCTGCACCGATAATGAGAAAAATGGCGAGGATAATCGCCAGCTTTTCAATACCAAAAGACGCGCGCAGACGTGCACCTAAGATCATCAACAAGGCTGCAAATAGCATGTACAAAATGTACAGCAAACCTTGTTCAAAATACACGACCTTGTCCAACCCCACCTGCACCAACACAATTAACACTAATGCCGCAGGAAGTTGTGCGATGCGCGGCACACTAGGCTGCCGCCAAAAGTCATTGGCAAGCAAGAGCGTCATCGCCCCTAAACCAAACAACGCGCTCCACCACTCTTGATCGAATGTCGTCAGTGGCGATTCATGGCGCGGAATCAGAAAAGGAAGCAACCACATTAAACCAACCAACAGCACGCTCAGATGCGCCCAGCTAATGCCCGCCAAGCGCAGCGGGGATAAGGTACGATTTAGCATGAACCGCCCTTGATGCCAAATTTTGCCAGAATATTATTGAGCGGGCAGAAGCTGGTGAAGCCACTTTGAAACAGATTTGCACCGACAAAAGCGGTAAACCATAGAAAATTATGATTGACAAACAAGGGACTGGCTTCAGCCCCCAATGCCAATGACAACATCACAAAAGTACCCGCAACAATTCGAACAATACGTTCTGCATTCATAGTAAATCTCCTCAAATTAAAGTTGGCGCGGATTCTACTGGAATTTCCAAGATCGCATGGCAAATTTACGTCCTATCATTTCACCCTAAGCACCTGTACCTAAATTTTCGGGTATTTTAAGCTCCTAGTCGCTAGTCGCTAGTCGTTAGTTAATGTGGGAAAGCTGCCCTCACTATATTTTTTACAATATATTCAAATAGATGATAAAAACATTTCACTCCAGCAACTAAAAACTAACGACTAGCGACCAACAACTCAACACCCAATTATTTGTACACAATACCTTATCAGGCATACAGAAGACACCTTACGACCTGTCAACTTGCGCCAGCTTTTTATACAGTGTTGCATAATACAAAACAGGAATCACCAGCAAAGTCAGCACGGTGGAGACCAAAATCCCAAAAATGAGTGACAATGCCAGCCCATTGAAAATGGGGTCATCCAAAATAAATAACGCCCCTAGCATGGCGGCTAATCCCGTCAAAATAATCGGTTTGGCACGGGCACTAGCCGCATTGATTACCGCATGTTGCAAATCCACCCCGTCACGCAATTGCAGATTGACGAAATCGACTAGCAAAATCGAATTGCGCACAATGATCCCCGCCAACGCGATCATGCCTATCATCGAAGTCGCGGTAAATTGCGAGCCAAACAAGGCGTGACCTGGCATCACGCCGATAATGGTCAGCGGAATCGGTGCCATGATGACCAGCGGCACCACGTAGGATTTGAACTGTGCGACGACCAATAAGTAAATCAGAATCAGCCCCACGCCATAAGCGATACCCATGTCGCGGAAAGTTTCAAACGTCACTTGCCATTCGCCGTCCCACTTCAAGGCATAGCCCGCATAAGGGTCGCTGGGTTGTTTGAAGAAATAGTTGGTCAATGTGCCGCCTTCAGGCAATTTCATGCCACTTAGCTTGCCATTCATCGCAAACATGCCATACAACGGGCTATCCAAGCCACCCGACATATCGCCCATCACATATACCACGGGCAATAAGTCTTTGTGATAAATCGGATAGTCGCGTTGCACAGGCATGACTTGCACCAACTCAGACAAGGGTACCAGTACACCCTCACGCGAACGCACTTTGAGCTTTAACACATCATCTATCTGGCTGCGACGTTCAGCGGGCAGGCTAATCCGCAAAGGTGGTGCGTATTTCGCATTTTCATCATGCAGCGAAGCGACATCCTGACCAGATAACGCCATGCCAATGACATCCACAATATCGCTAGGCATGACACCCAAAATCGCCGCTTTACTTTGCAATACATGCAGTTGCAGCTTAGGTGCAGCTTCTGTGACCGTGTCATCAATCCCCACGATACCTGCCGTTTTGTCAAATTGCGCATGAACTTGCCCTGCGACTTTACGCATCCCTTGATAATCGGGACCATAAATTTCCGCCACAATAGGCGACATCACAGGCGGGCCTGGCGGCACTTCGACTACTTTCAGCTTGGCGTGCCAACGTAAGGCGATTTGTTGCAAAGGAGCTAACACTGCCGTGGCAATTTCATGACTGGAGCGGCTACGATGATGTTTGTCACGCAAATTGACTTGAATATCGCCTTGCTCAGCCGCACTGCGCAAATAGTATTGGCGCACTAAGCCGTTGAAATTGATAGGCGAAGCGGTTCCCGCATACACCTCGTAATCGGTGACTTCCTCCACGGTCGCCAAATAATCTCCTAGTTCATGCAATACCGCATTGGTTTGCTCCAAGGGCGTGCCTGTGGGCATATCCACCACAATTTGGAATTCGGATTTGTTATCAAACGGCAGCATCTTGAGTACCACCAACTCGACCACCCCTAGCCCCACCGCCAAAAACACACCCAACAAAATCGTCAGCCACAACTTACGCCGTGCAGCTTTGCCATGTACGCCATTGAGAAACGGGCCTAGGCGTGCGCGGAAAAAGCGGGTCAACGGGGTATCGGTTTCATCTTTTAGGGTTTCATGGTGCGGGCCTGCAAAACGCAAGACCAGCCAAGGCGTAATGACAAAGGCGACCGCCAAGGAGATTAACATCCCCATACTGGCGTTAATCGGGATAGGACTCATGTAAGGTCCCATCAACCCACTGACAAATGCCATGGGCAAGAGTGCGGCAATCACCGTGAAGGTCGCCAAAATAGTCGGACTGCCGACTTCATCGACCGCTTCAGGAATAATTTCAGACAAGGGTTGATGGCATGCCAAGGCGCGGCGGCGATGAATGTTTTCGACCACCACAATGGCATCATCGACCAAAATCCCGATGGAGAAAATCAAGGCAAACAACGACACGCGGTTGATGGTAAAGCCCCATGCCCACGAAGCAAACAAAGTGGCCGCCAAGGTCAGCATCACCGCCACACCGACCACAAATGCCTCGCGTCTCCCCATGGTCAGCCAGACCAGCAATACCACGGCGGCGGTAGCAAACAGCAGTTTCTTAATCAGCTTCATGGCTTTGTCATTCGCCGTTTCGCCGTAGTTGCGCGTGGTACTGATATGCACATCGGCTGGAATCACACTGCCTTTTAGTTCTTCGACACGGCTCAGCAAATGATTGGCGACATCGACGGCATTGGCACCTGGCTTTTTAGTGATGGCAACGGTTACGGCTGTAAACTCACCCTTTGCACGAATCTCTTTATCCATCGCAGCGGGACCTGCACCCATCCACACATAACTAGCGGGTTGATCGGCACCATCCAATACATCAGCGATGTCGCGTAAAAACACGGGTTTGCCATCAAATACGCCCACCACCAACTGGCGTACTTCATTGGCATCACTCAGAAAGCTACCTGTTTGCACCAGCACTTCGCGGTTGTTTTGTACCAAGGCACCAGAATTTTGCGACACATTAACCGCCTGCAATGCCATGCGCACATCCTGCATCGACAACTGGAAGGCATTCAAACTTTCAGGATTAAGCTGCACTTTGACGATGCGTTGCGTCCCCCCTATCGTTTGAACCTCACGCGTGCCAGGGACGCGTTTAAGTTCGCCTTCAATGGCATGCGCAACTTGCGTCAGCTCCAGTCCGCCGCCCAAACTCTGTTCACGCCATAAGGTAAATGCCACCACAGGCACATCATCAATCCCCTTGGCTTTGATAATCGGCTTGGCGACTCCTAAGGTAGGTGGCAACCAATCCGCATGAGAATTGATGACATCGTACAATTTGACCAACGAAGGAATATGCTCGTCGCCCACTTTAAACTGCACGCTGATAATCGCCATACCAGGCTGGGAAACGGAATAGACATGATCCACACCCGCAATTTGCGCGAGGACTTGTTCGGCGGGGGTCGCAACGGTTTGTGCCACATCTTGGGCGGAAGCCCCAGGATAGGCGATCAGCACATTCGCCATGGTCACGTTAATTTGTGGTTCTTCCTCACGTGGGGTCACCATCACCGCAAACAGCCCCAGCAACACCGCCACCAACGCCAATAAAGGGGTCATTTGCGAATGTAAGAATGTTTTTGTAATGCGTCCTGAAATGCCCATCATCGTCCCCTTGAATCATAAATTACCAGTCGTTAAGAGTGCGTGAAATCGCACTCTTAACGACTAAAAACTGTAAACACTTAAAAATAGTCTTTGATACGCACCATGAATATCAAAGTCTTTTGGCTACCTTATTTTGATTGACTAAAACAACAAAACCGCCGCGCAGCCGAAACCTGGCTACGCAGCGGTAAAAAATAGCTTATTACTTCAATCCTTTTTCAATCCCCATCTCACTAAGCATGGTTTTTTCATCTATCGGCTCAGACGCACCGCCAAGACCTGCCATCATCATGACTATATGCGCCATCTTCACGCTCTCGATGATAGTTTTGTTATTTCAACCCCGCCTTGACAGGATCCAATGCAACTTTTTCGTTGGGATTTAATCCCGCCAAAACCTCTATCATGCCCTCGGCCGTACTTTCGCCTACCCTTACCTGACGCAATTTAGCTGTGCCCTTAGCATCTACTACAAACACACCGACTACCTCGCTACGACGCAACACGGCACTCATAGGAATCACCAACTTATTGGATTTGCCTACCACAAAATGAGCGCGGACGAACATCCCAGGGTAAATGCCAGCCTCGTTTGCGGGCAAGTACACGCGTATTTGCGTGCTATGGGTACGCACATCCGCTACGGGTTGCACCGTGGCGGATGCCGCTTTAATCCAGCGATGCAAGGCAGGCACTTCAATCCGCACATCAGGTTGTGTGCCAATCGCAAACAATTCATGCTGTGGCACATTGACGACCACGCGTAGCTCACTCGGATCAAAACCCGTCATCAGCGGTTTGCCAGGCATAACCATCTCGCCCATTTCCACCATACGAGCAGCGACGACCCCCGCGTAAGGCGCAACAACAGCGGTATAGCCATGCGCCAAGCTTGCCTGACCCGCCCCCGCTTGTGTTGCTGCTGCCAAGCCTTGTGCTGCTTGATAATCAGCTTGGGCTTTATCCAGTGCTGCCTGACTAATAAACTTTTGTGCGAATAACTGCTTGGAGCGTTCATACGTCGCTTTGGCATTTTGCATATTGGCTTGTGCCTGCAACACCTGTCCTTGACTACCGACGACAGCTTGAGCGGCTTCGCGTTCATCAATGCGCACAATTACTTGTCCTTGTTTGACGTGATCCCCTACATCAAAATTGATCTCTTTAATGCGCCCAGAAATTTGAGCTGACACAGTGGATTGATGACTGGCTTCAACTAATCCTTCTGCGCGATAACTCTGTGATACTTCAAGATATTGCACGGATGCAACTGCCAAAGGTTCTGCTGCCTGAGCAGGCGG